>MRWG01000056.1_pt1 | contig 231213 bp, 233 predicted proteins | sample 1013341 | NCBI WGS metagenome assembly MRWG01 (sample SAMN06117577, study PRJNA244670) | biofilm metagenome | biome: Water; feature: Cathode Biofilm; material: Biofilm; isolation source: microbial consortium enriched at the cathode of a solar microbial fuel cell | place: USA: District of Columbia... | reverse complement strand
GGAAGGTGGCGGTGACGATGAAGAAGATCAGCAGGATGAACACGATGTCGAGCATCGGCGTCATGTTCACTTCGGCCTGATCGTCGTGGGAATGTCTGCGTTTGCGCATGGTCGCCTCCCCATCGGTAGCACGCTGATTGTGCGATTGTTTTTCTGCACGCGCTGATTGGGCGGGAGTAAATCGGCAGGAAAGGGGAGGCGGTGTGGCCAAAATGGGGCATGCCGGCCGCGCCAAATGCGACAATTCCGCGATGTCGCACCCCGCCCCCTTGCCACTCTGTCGAATCCGGACTAAAGCCGCGCCGCAAGCAGCAGAAAGGAGTCTCCCATGGAGATTCGCGAAGGTCTCACCTTCGACGACGTGCTCTTGCAGCCCGGCCCGTCCGAAGTTCTCCCCGCCGACGCCAATGTGTCCACCCGCATCGCCAGCGATGTCGGGCTGAACATTCCCGTGATGGCCGCCGCCATGGACACCGTGTCTGAAAGCGGCATGGCGATCGCCATGGCCCAGGCCGGCGGCCTGGCGGTGATCCACCGCAATCTCACCATTGCCGAGCAGGCCGAAGAGGTCCGCCGGGTGAAGCGGTTCGAGAGCGGCATGGTGGTCAATCCCGTGACGATCTCGCCGGACGCAACGCTTGCCGATCTGCGCGCCCTGATCGCCCAGCACCGGATTTCCGGCATTCCCGTCGTGGAAGGCAATGGCAATGGCCTGCCGGGCAAGCTGGTGGGCATCATCACCAATCGCGATGTGCGCTTTGCTGACGACCCGAACGAGAAGGTCGGCAATCTGATGACGCGCGATGTGGTCACGGTGCGTGAGGGCGCCTCCCAGGACGAGGCGCGCGCCAAGCTGCACAAGCACCGGATCGAACGCCTGCTGGTGGTCGATGACCAGGACCGCTGCATCGGCCTGATCACGGTCAAGGACATGGAGAAGGCCCAGGCCCATCCGATGGCTGCCAAGGACGCCCAGGGGCGTCTGCGCTGTGCGGCGGCGACGACGGTTGGCGATAGCGGTTTCGAGCGTGCTGTGGCCCTGATGGATGCCGGTGTGGACGTGGTGGTGATCGACACGGCCCACGGCCAGAGCAAGTCGGTGCTCGACCAGGTGACCCGGGTCAAGAAATCCTCCAGCGCCGCCCGTGTGGTCGCTGGCAATGTGGCGACCTATGACGGCGCCAAAGCGCTGATCGATGCCGGTGCGGATTGCGTGAAGGTGGGGATCGGGCCGGGCTCGATCTGCACGACGCGCGTGGTTGCTGGTGTCGGTGTGCCGCAGCTGACGGCGGTCATGGATGCCCGCCGCGCGGCCGAGGGCTCGGATGCCTGCATCATCGCCGATGGCGGTATCAAATTTTCCGGTGACATGGCCAAGGCCATCGCGGCCGGCGCGCACTGCGTGATGATCGGCTCGCTGCTGGCCGGTACGGAAGAAGCGCCGGGCGAGGTCTTCCTCTACCAGGGCCGGTCCTACAAATCCTATCGCGGCATGGGGTCGCTCGGGGCGATGGCGGCGGGCTCTGCCGACCGTTACTTCCAGAAGGACACCGAGCGCATGAAGCTGGTGCCCGAAGGGATTGAAGGCCAGGTGCCCTACAAGGGTCCGGTCGGCCCGATCCTGCACCAGATGGTGGGCGGTCTGCGGGCGGCCATGGGGTATACCGGTTCGCGCACGATTGCCGATCTGCACGACCGTGCGCAATTCGTGCGCATTACGAATGCGGGCCTGCGCGAGAGCCATGTGCACGATGTGAAGATCACGCGCGAAGCGCCGAACTACCCGACCACAAGCTAGGCGGCGGCGCTGCCAATGACGGCGTATGGCAGCCATCCATTGCGGATGGCTGTCAGTGGCGCCGGGCAGTGCCTAGTCTCCGGTTCTGCCGCAGTATGACGGCGCAAAAAAGGGGAGTGATGAGATGAATACGGCGTTTCTCTATCCGGTTCTGGTGCAGGTCTTCATGACCTTCGCCCTGGTGCTGGCGACCGGTGGCTCGCGGTTTCTGGCGATCAAGTCCGGCGCGGTGAAGCCACATGATGTCGCGCTGGGGCAGAAGGTCTGGCCGCGGCACTGCACCCTGCTGGGCAATGCCTATCAGAACCAGCTGGAAACCCCGGTGCTCTTCTATGCCGGCGTGCTGTTTGCGGGCGTGTTCGGTGTGGCCGGAGACCTGCTCCTGATGCTGGCCTGGATCTGGGTCGGCCTGCGCATCGTGCATGTGCTGATCCACATCACCTCCAACCACATGCTCCATCGCTTCCTGGCGTTTGCCGCGGGTGTGCTGGCGCTGCTGGTCTTCTGGATCGTACTCGCTGTCGAGGTGCTGACCCGATGATGCAGGACCAGCCGACGCTCGATCTGTCCAAAGATGCTCTCTTCCTGCTGACCGGCCAGTGGGACGACGCCGATGGCGGTCCCTGGCTGTGCGCCGATTGTTGCACAATGGAGGGCGCGCTCGCGGTCAATCCGCACTGGGTGGACGCCATCACCCTGGTGCGCGTCGACTATGCCCGGCCGCGGGCCGAGATCGTCGCCCTGCTAGACACCGACCATCAGAACGCGCCGACCCTGATCCTGGCCGCGGACACAGTGGCGCACGAAGAGCCGGAGGCCGTGGTGAACGGCCTTCGCATCTTCACCGACCCCAAGACGATCTGCCGCCAGCTTGCCGCCACCCATGGCGGTGCCCGGCCGAAATAATTTCCTCCCCGCCTCGCGGGGAGGGGGACCGCGCCAACGGCGTGGTGGAGGGGTCGCTGCGCGATAGCGCGGCGGTATCTGTGCGGCGGGCACTATTCGCCTTCCTTCGCTTGCGCTACGGAAGGCGCCCCTTCGACCCCTCCGTCGCCTTCGGCTATGGAGGGCCCACTTCCCCGAATTGCGGGGAAGAAAGACAGACAGGATCGCACCCCATGAGAGACGGCGCCCGTATCGCTGCGGCCATCGAAATCCTCGACACGCTGACGCGTCAGCACCAGCCGGTGAAAGACGCCGTGCGCGACTGGGGCAAGGCGCACCGCTTTGCCGGATCCGGCGACCGGGCCTGGATTGCGGGCCTCGTGCTCGACGCGCTGCGGCACCAGGCATCGATCGCCCATGCGATGGGTGAGGGCTCGGCCCGGGCGCTGGCCCTGGGGACGGTCGGCCGTATCTGGGGACTGTCCGCTGACGAGATCGACGCCCTGTTCGAGGGCGATGAGCACGCGCCGGAACCGCTGAGCGAAGCGGAACGGGCCGGTCTTGTCCGCGACATTTCCGATGCCCCGCTCCACGTGCGGGCCGATGTGCCCGAATGGCTGGAAGAGAGCCTGCTGCGCGCCTTCGGCGATGCGGCAGCGGAGGAGGGCCATGCCCTGTCTTCCCGCGCGCCGGTCGATCTGAGAGTGAATGAATTGAAAGCTGATTTTGACAAGGCTTTCAAGGAAGTATCGTCGAAACTCAAAGCAGCTGAAAATGCCCCTCTGGTGCGCTCGGGTATTCGGATTGCCCAGCGCGATCCGCGGGGCAAGGCGGCCGCCGCCGAGAGCATTCCCGCCTATGGCAAGGGCTGGGTCGAGGTGCAGGATGCCGGCTCCCAGCTGGCCGCGCTGGCCGCGGGCGCCCAGCCAGGCCAGCAAATCCTGGACTATTGCGCCGGTGCTGGCGGCAAGACGCTCGCTCTGTCAGCGCTGCTGATGAATACCGGACAGGTCCATGCCTGGGATCTGGACTGGCGCCGTCTGCGGGCCATCTGGCCGCGTCTGAAGCGGGCCGGGTCGCGCAATGTGCAGGTCCATGACGGTAATGAAGACAAGGCTTTGTCCGAGTTTGCTGAAAAAATGGATGTCGTGTTCTGCGATGCCCCGTGCACCGGAACCGGCACCTGGCGCCGGCGGCCCGATGCGAAATGGCGTCTCAAGCCGGCGGCGCTGGAGAAGCGCATGGCCGAGCAGGACACGGTTCTGGAGCGCGCGCAGCACTATGTGAAGGCCGGCGGCCGCCTGGTCTATGTCACTTGTTCGGTCCTGCCGGAGGAGAATGGCGACCGGGTCGCCGCCTTCCTCGAACGCACCGACGCTTTCAAACCCGTCCCGGCGCTCGATGTGATCGAAGCCAGCGGCCACCTTGCCGAAGGCGCCCGCGCAATGCTGGAGCCCTGCGTCGAGGAACACGGTGCCCTGCAGCTTTCACCCGGCCGCACCGACACGGACGGTTTCTACATCTGCGTGATGGAGCGGACGGGGTAGGCTGGCGGCTTTGGCGCCACCCGCTTCATCCTGCCCCTTGATGGGGCAGGGGGACCGCGCCGAAGGCGGGGTGGATGGGGTGGGAGCAAGGTGTTTCCGGCTACACACTCAAACGGCCACTACCGGGTTTCACCCCTTCCGTCCGGCTGCGCCGGACACCTTCCCCATCAAGGGGAAGGATGGGGCGGTGCACTAGCCGCGCACCTTCCGGCGGCGTCCGGGAGCCGGTGCCGCCGCATAGCCCAGCGCGTCCAGCCGGCCCCGGATCGCCGGTGATACCAGAGCCTCCAGTGCCGCGCCGGCGCCGATACGGCGCTGGGTCAGGGCTGAATTGATCAGGGGCAGGCTGTCGCGCTCCAACCCCTTGAGCTCAACAGGCCGGCCGGCGAAGTGGAGCATGGCGGGCTCGTAGCCCAGGCCGAGGAAGGCCGTCAGCGCCGTCAGCGTGGCCTTGGGGCGTTTGACCAGATCTTCGTAGCGCACCCGGTGGATCCGGCCGGCCAGGGCCTGTTCGGCCCGCAGGCCGATGCTTGTGAGGTCGAACCAGTATTTCAGTGCGGCATCGGGCCGGCTGACATGGGGATAGGTCTGGCCGTTGGCATCGCGCCAGTCGCGCTCGAGCAGCGACGCGGCCACATCGCGCCCGTCGCGCACGACATGGATGAATTTCGCTTGCGGCAGCAGGCGCCCGAGCTGTTCGAACGCGGCGATGTTGAGCGAGGTCTTCTCGATCAGGACGCGGCGCGGATCGGCCGCCAGCGGCACCGCGAACAGACCCGTCAGCAGGTCCGCCATGGCATGGCGCATGTCTTCCGCCTGAAGGTCGAAATCGCGCGCGTGCAGATCGCTCAGCTGGCTGGCGAAGGCCTGCCATTGCATGGCGATGGCGGGCGGCAGGCCGGTATCCGGGCCGCAATGGATGCGGCTGTGCGGTTCCACGAGGCGGCGCAGCAGGGTGAGACCGGAGCGCGGGCAGCCGCCGGCAAAGACCAGGCGTTGACCGTCGCCGGGGGCGGGGTCTGCCGGCTCAGGCATAACCAAGTGTACGCAGCGCGTGTCCGGCAATGGCGTCGATCTGCGCCAGCTGGCGGTCATCAAGATCGCGCTGCCAGCGGCCGATCGCCGAAGCGTCGATCGGCTGGGCGACGCGTTCAGCGCTGGATTCCGACTGGCCGGCCGTGCGGTCGAAATGGCGGGCATGGTCGATTGCGCGCGCCTTGGCGGCATCGTTTTCGCCCAGCTTGTCGAACAGGCGGCCGATTTCGCGTTCCGGATCGGTCGCCAGGCGTTCGTAGCGCAGTTCCAGATAGTTCGGATCGTCATGCATGCGGGCGCCGGATTCGACACTGCGAACCCAGAGTTCGGCGGCGGCACCGGCATCCTGGGTGATCGCCATGGGGCGGCCCTGATTGTCGCGCCAGTCCATCGAGAGAAGCGAGGCCACGACATCGCGCCCGTCGCGCACAATCCCGATGAGCGGGCTGTCCGGGAAGAGCCGGCGCAGCTGCCGGAAATGCAGGATATTGGCCGGCGTCTTCTCTGCGACGCGGGCACCGGACTTTTCGTGCAAAGGCGCGAGCAGGGTGTCGATGGTCTGGGCGAAGCGGGCGTTCAGCGCGTCGGCATCGAGACCGTAATCGGCTGTCAGCACGTCCAGATGCGCGGTCTCGATCTGTTGCGCCAGATGGCACAGCGCCGGGATAACGCGCATCTCCGGCCCGCAGACGATATTGCGGCTGGCATTGACGATGGCGCGCAGGAGTGTGGTGCCGGAGCGCGGTGCGCCGCCGATGAAAATCGGAGATTTCCCAACTGCGTACTGCATCGCGCCGCATCCCTCGCTGTGACGAGAGTGAGGCGTCTACAATGACGCGCGGCTATCCGGTAAGTTAAACTATTTCAATGTATTACAAGGGTGTAATATAATTACTTTCGCTCGAATACCAGCGACGCCGTTACAGGCACGACCGGTGTGATCGAGGGCAGGCCGGCCAGCTCCTGGAGCGTGGCGAGACCGCCGCTCAGATCGAAATCATTGGCATGAAGCAGAACCGGTTGTGTGGTTTCCACCAGCACGCGCTCGCCATTGAGATCGGTCACGGTGACGTCCGTCTCGATCGCCAGGCCGACGCCGTGCAGTTCCAGCGTGCCCTGCAGCGGCAGGGTTGTGCGCTGGCCCGGTTCCAGGCTCTCAAGGGCGGCCAGATCGATCTGCGCTGTCAGCCGGGCCTGCGGATACTCGCCGGTCTGGAAGAAATGCTCCCGCATGCGCTCATTGCGGATATCGATGCCGGTTTCCACACTGTCCAGCGCGATCAGGAGTTCGGCTGTGCCGTCTTCCAGGACAGAGCCTTCAAGGCTGGTGAAGGCGTGCGCCTCGGCAATGTCACCGGACTTGATGGAGACAAAGCCGACAGAGGAGGTTTCGCCATCGAGCTGCCAGTCATTTCCCTGGGCGGCCGGCTGGGTGCAGGCTGCAAGGACGAGGGCGGCGGGAAGAAGGGCATGGCGAAACCGGCGCATGGAGTACTCCTGTCTGGTGGATATCCGCGTCTATACCTGAGGTCCAAAGCGGCCCGGATCAAGGATAATCGCCCTCAGGTGCCACCATGTCGTGTTGCGCCGCACATCGCGTGGCCGTGCCCTCTAGCCATTTTGCCCGTTACGCGCTATCCGGCCGCATGCTGAACCTCGCAACGGCCCTTTCCTCACAATTTGACCTCCGGGAGGCCTGCGCCTGCAGGCCCGTACGCGCATGACCGACGATATTATCGACCAGAACCACCAGAAACTCCTGATCATCGATTTCGGCAGCCAGGTGACCCAGCTGATCGCCCGCCGCGTGCGCGAGAGTGGCGTCTATTGCGAGGTCCACCCCTATAATCGCGCCGATGCCGCCTTCATCGACGATTTCGACCCGAAAGCGATCATCCTGTCCGGCTCGCCGCACTCGACGCATTGGGACAACTCGCCCCGCGCCGATGAGAGCGTCTTCACCCGCGGCCTGCCGGTGCTGGGCATCTGCTATGGCGAGCAGACCATGTGCGCCCAGCTGGGCGGAGCCGTGGAAGCTTCGGACGATCGCGAGTTCGGCCGTGCCGACATCACCCTGATCGAGGACAGCCCGCTGTTCGAGGGCTTCGGTCCGGTCGGTCATGAGGAACGCGTCTGGATGAGCCATGGCGACCGGGTCTCGGCCCTGCCGCCGGGTTTCAAGGTGATCGCGAAATCGGGCCATGCCCCGTTTGCCGCCATCGCCGACGAGGCGCGCCGTTTCTATGGTGTGCAATTCCACCCGGAAGTCGTGCACACGCCGCGCGGCGCGGCCCTGCTGCGCAACTTCACCCACACGATTGCCGGCCTGACCGGCGACTGGTCGATGAAGTCCTTCAAGGACGAGGCGATCGCCAAGGTGCGCGCCCAGGTCGGCGACAAGAAAGTGATCTGCGGCCTCTCCGGCGGGGTCGACAGTTCGGTCGTGGCCGTGCTGCTGCACGAGGCGATCGGCGACCAGCTGACCTGCGTCTTTGTGGATACCGGCCTGATGCGCCTGGGCGAGGCGGACGAGGTGGTGACCCTGTTCCGCGAGCACTACAACATCCCGCTCGTCCATGCCGATGAGGAGAAACTCTTCCTCGAGGCGCTGGACGGCATCGACGATCCGGAAAAGAAGCGCAAGACGATCGGCAAGCTCTTCATCGACGTTTTCGAGGCCAAGGCGAAAGAGGCGGGCGGCGCCGACTTCCTTGCCCAGGGCACGCTCTATCCGGACGTGATCGAGAGCGTCAGCTTCGATGGCGGTCCTTCGGTCACCATCAAGTCGCACCATAATGTTGGCGGCCTGCCGGAGCGCATGAACATGCAGCTGGTCGAACCGCTGCGCGAACTGTTCAAGGACGAGGTGCGTGCGCTTGGCCGCGAACTGGGCCTGCCGGAAGCCTTTGTCGGGCGCCACCCCTTCCCGGGACCGGGCCTGGCGATCCGCATCCCCGGCGCCGTCTCCAAGGAAAAGGCCGACATCCTGCGCAAGGCCGACGCGATCTATATCGACGAGATCCGCAAGGCAGGCCTCTATGACAAGATCTGGCAGGCCTTCTCGGTGCTGCTGCCGGTGCGCACGGTCGGCGTGATGGGCGATGAGCGCACTTACGATCACGTCCTGGCCCTGCGTGCGGTGACGTCGGTCGACGGTATGACCGCCGACTACTACCCGTTCGAACACGACTTCCTCGGCCGGGTGGCAACGCGGATCATCAATGAATGCCGCGGCGTGAACCGGGTGGTCTATGACGTGACGTCCAAGCCGCCGGGGACGATTGAGTGGGAGTAGGGGCTTCATTGATTTGTAGTGCTTCATGCACTACATTGCGGTGAGGAGACTTGTGATGCTCAATTTTACCGGCCCTGGCCGCACAGCTGAAAAGCAGACCCGCACCACGCAAATCCGTCATGGCGATCAGCTTGGCGAGATGATTGAGCGCGCGGCGGCATCGCTGGGTGTCGACAAGTCGGTCTTCCTGCGCGCCGCGATCGAGAATGAGGCCGCGCGTGTGATCGAAGCGCAATCCCGCCACGTGCTCTCGGCGGAGGACGCAGCACGTTTTTCCGCGGCGCTGGATGCCGATCTGCCGCCGACGCCGCGGGCCCTGGAGGCTGCAAGAGCCTATCGCCGCCGCGTCATGCATGCCGACTGACGGCGTCGATCTGCGCATCGAAAAATTTGATCCGGCGCGGCATGACCGCGCCGGTTTTTCGTGTGGCGTCGACCGGCTGGACAATTATCTCAAGCTGACGGCGAGGCGGCAGCAGGTCGACGACATGACCCGGGTCTATGTCATCACTGCCGACGGCGACAACCGCATCCTGGGCTATCACGCCATCAATCTGGGCATGATGGATGTGACAGAGCTGCCTAAAAAGCCGCGCGGTACGCCCGCTCATGGCGAACTGCCCGTTCTTTTCCTCGGACAGGTTGCTGTCAGCCGGTCCGTACAGGGCCGAGGGATCGGCTCGATCCTGATGCACCACGTTTTCGAGAAGGCCAGCCGGATAAGCGAAGAGGCCGGCTGCTTTGCCCTGGTCCTCGATGTGATGGACGATGGCGGTGAGGCCGCGTTCGCCCGCCGCTGCGCCTGGTATCGGGATTTCGGATTCCAGGATTTCGCCAGCCAGGCCGGACGCATGTTCATGATGATGAAGCAGGTCCGCGCGATCATCCAGGCCCCTTCGGTCTAGCCTCCGCCCGCCACACCGCACTCCATCGCGAACAGCGCTTCCAGGTGCTGCCGCGCCTTGTCCGCATTCATCGCCGGATCGCCTGCCAGGATAAGTCCGGCGAGGCCGTCGCGCAGGGCGTCGAGGCGCAGGGCCGTGGCGGCCGGGTCGGGGAGTTGCCAGTCGCCGTCGGCTGCCCCGTCGGCGAGCAGGCGGGTGAGGGCGCTGCGCAATTGTGTGCGGATCCGGTCCAGCGCTTCGGCAATGGGCGGATCGTGCGGGGCGAGCCGTTCGGCGTCGATCCACAATCGCCAGTAGAGCCGGGCTTCCGGTGCGAAGGCTTCGGCCATGAAGCGTTTGATCGCGGCGCGGGGCGCTTCGTCTGCGCGCCGGATGTCAGCCGGAGCGTCCTCGAACACGGATTCCCAGGCCGCCGCCCGCAGCACCGGCCAGCGGAAATAATGGTTCAGCAGGCCGGTTCCCACGCCGGCGCGTTCGGTGACGCTGCGGGTCTGGGCGGCTTCCAGACCGCTCTCCATCAACACTTCGACCGCCGCCCGGAATATCCGCTCGCGGCCGCTGCCCCGGGGTTTCTTCACATCTGCCATCGCGTCCCTCTTGACTCATTGAGCCATTGCTCAATTAAATTGAGCGACTGTTCAATGAGGGTTTTATGCCGGTACCGGATCGTAATTCAACCGTCGATACGCTGCGCACCGCGGCGCTGATCGGCATCTGCGTGGTCAATCTGCCTTTCATGGGCCTGCCGCAGGGGGCCGTCCTGTCGGCACCGGACGGGCTGTGGAACCAGGCGGCGGCGCTCTTCACAGGCATCTTCTTCGAAGCCAAGTTCTTCATGCTGTTCTCCTTCCTGTTCGGCTGGGGGATCGAGATCCAGCAAAGATCAGCCGAGCGGGCCGGTGCCAGCGCCGGGCGGCGTTATGGCCGGCGACTGGTCATGCTGGCTCTCTTTGGCATTGCGCACGCCATTTTCGTCTTCTCCGGCGATATCCTGCTGCTCTATGCGCTGCTCGGCCTTCTGATCTGGCCGTTTCGCCGTGCGCGTCCCGGCGTTCTGGCAGCCATTGCGGCGGGCATGGTGCTCGTGTCCTGCCTGTCGCTGATATGGCTGGCCACGCTGCTGCCGTCCGGGGCCGTGCCCCTTCCCTCGGGGCCGGGGCTGGGCGGCAGCTATGGCGAGGCCGTCCTTGCGCGCCTGGCGGACTGGCCGGAAACCCTCGTCTTCCTGATCATCCTGCAGGGACCGCTGGCCTTCTGCGCCTATGCGGCGGGACTGGCGGCGGCCAAGACCGGCTTCTTCGAGCCGGGATCCCCCTGGCGGCGCCATTGCGCCCATGCCTTGCCCTGGCTGCTGATGGCGGGGCTGCCGCTCAACATCGCCTATGGCTATGTCGCCAACGGGCCGGGCTTTGGCGGCAATGGTCTGGCCGATCTTGCGAGCTTCGTGTCGCTCGGTCTGAGCGCCCCCGTACTGGCCGCGGCCTATCTCTGCATCATCCGTCTCGCCTTCGAACGGCCGCGCCTGCCGGAGATCTTGGTTCTGGCCGGGCGGAATTCCCTGTCCGCCTATGTGCTGCAGGGCGTGATCGCCGGCGTGCTGTTCGGAGCCTACGGGCTGGGCCTGTTCGGCCAGCTGGGACATGCCGCCCTCCTGCCGCTGAGCGTTGGCGTGGCGCTTGCAGCCATGCTGGCTGTCGGACTGTTTGCGCTGCTGTTCGGGCGGGGGCCGCTGGAAGTGGTCCTGCGCCGGGTGACCTATGGCGCACCGGCCCGGCGTAGCGGCGGCGAGGGGGCAAAGCCATGAACCCCTTCGTCATGCTCGTGCGTGTCATGGCGCTGGCCCTGCTCATCGCCCTGATGGCAGCCTTGGCCGGCTGTGCCGCAACACCGGACATGCCGTCCGGGCGCACCGATGCCGTCACCGGTTTCTGGTCGCTGCCGGACGGTCAGGGCGTGATCGAGGTCCTGCGATGCGAAACGCGGGCCGATGCCCTGTGCGGCCGGCTCGTTGCCCATGACGGGCCGGACGATGCACGCGACTATTCCCACCCTGATTTCTGGGCCTGGGGCGAGCGGGTCTGCGGCAGCCAGGTCGTGTTCGATGCGCGTGCGCAGCCGGAGACCGGGGTCTGGCAGGGCCGGGTCTATGCCCGCGCCGAGGGGGCGGTCTACCACGCCGAGATCGCAGCCGCCGGACGGGACAGGCTTGACGTGCTGCTCTATGAGGGGGCGAGCGTGGACGAGGGGGTGTCGGTCGCGATCGGTGCCGCGATGGGCAATCTGCCCGACCCGATCGATCTGGGCTATCTCGCCGTTCGCGCTGCCGCGGGGCGGGAATTGCTGGCCCGGGAACAGGTCTGGCGACGGATCGATGCGGTTCCCGGCCTGTGCGACCGCTGAGCTGCAGCAGCGTACTTGATAGGGTCCGAGCGCCTGAATTTCCGGAAAGCAGCCGGTCAGGCCTTGTTTCCGACACAGTTCCGGCGCATAAGATGGCTCATCGATATTGAATGACGAATCTTCTGGGCGCGGTTTTCGCCCCCCTGACGCTCTTCCTTCCAAAATCGACACTCGGGTATCTGCCGGCACACGGTCGGCGGGGCCCACCTACACGTGACTGATTGAAAGGATCTCGTCATGGCTATTGGTACCGTTAAATTCTTCAATACCACCAAAGGTTTCGGCTTCATCGCTCCGGAAGATGGCTCCACGGACGTGTTCGTCCACGCCTCTGCCGTCGAGCGCGCCGGCATGCCGACGCTGTCGGAAGGCCAGAAGGTCAGCTTCGACGTCGTCCAGGACAAGCGCTCCGGCAAGAGCGCCGCTGACAATCTGGAAGCCGTCTAGGCATCCGGTTTATCCGGCAGCTGGATGCCAGCACGCCGGATTGGCAATTGCAAAGGCCGGGCATCAGCCCGGCCTTTGTCGTTTCCGGATCCCGGTTCAAGGAGAACACACGCATGGTCCAGAAAATTGATGAGAGTATCTTCACGCTGAAGTCGACGGCGCCGAAATCCAAGGCCGATGTCACCGATGCGGTCGTGCGCGAATATCTCAAGGAAGAGCACGAAGCGCGCACGGCGCTCACCAGCAAACTGCGCGCCGCCCGGCTGGCGCTGGAAGCCAGCCAGCCTGCACCGGAACCGGTCAAGCGCCGCAGTCCGCGCCGCGCGAAGTCCTAGCCCGGCTGCAGTGCCGCAGCATCCCGTTCCAGCGTCCGCTTGACCGCCGGCCGGTCGGCACAGCGGGCGACCCAGTCGCGGATTTTCGGATTGTCCGGCAAAAGGTCGGAGAACCACTGGAACGGGCTGGAACACAGAAGGTCGGCGGCAGAGTATTTTTCGCCGAGAAGGTATGGGCCCTTTTCCAGCGCGTCGGTGAGCCGGGCCAGCATGGCGTCCATGTTGCGCAGGCTTGCGGTGATCGCAGGATGCGACAGGCCGGCCCAGTGCAGGATGAAAACCGGCTCCATCACGCCCTGATAATAGAACAGCCAGGACAGGTAGGCGCCGCGTCCCGGCTCGCCCTCGATCGGACCGAGTCCGGCTTCGGGGTATTTGTCGGTGAGATAGAGGATGATCGCGCCGCGCTCGCGGACGGTTTCCTCGCCATCGACCAGGAAGGGCACTTTCTTCTCCGGATGCGGATTGGCCGGATCCGGACCGCCCGTGCCGTCCTGGCGCGGGATCGTGACTTCACGGATTTCGACATCGGCGCCGAGTTCATCGATCAGTGTGACGATGCCGGAGGAGCGGCTCATCGGGGAATGATAGAGCGTGGGCATGGGGTTTTTCCTTTGTCTAGCGATGACGGTGTCTTACACACGCCCTGCTGACAGATTGCGGCAGGAGCGAGAATGGCCCGCACAGACCGTCTGATGCGTCTGATGGACACGATGCGGCGCCTGCCGTCTCCGGTGACGGCCGCGCGGCTGGCAGACGAGACCGGGGTCTCCTTGCGCCAGCTCTATCGCGATATCGCCACCCTGCGCGCCGGCGGTGCCCTGATCGACGGGGCGGCAGGGGTTGGCTACACGCTGACCGAGGATCCGGCCCTGCCGCCGCAGAGCTTTTCGCGTCTGGAAATCGAGGCGCTGATGTTGGCCGTTGGATCGCTGGGGCGGATCGGCGACGACACGCTGACAGCCGCGGGCAAGGACGCGCTGGCGCGGATCATTGCGACGCTGCCGGATGCCCAGTCGCGCCAGGCGATGCATTCGGCGATGCGGGCCTGGTTTCCGGCCGACACACGCCCGCCGGTCGCGATCGACATGGACCTGCTGCGCCAGGCCTGCTGGGACGAATTTTCGCTTGTCATGACCTATCGCGATCTCAGGGATAATCGCACCGCGCGCGAGATCTGGCCGTTGGGTCTGTCCTATGGCGAAGGCACGCTGATGCTGCTGGCGCATTGCCGCCTGCGGCTGGACTATCGAATTTTCCACGTATCGCGCATTGAAGGTCTGGAACGCGGTGGCGAAAGCTTCCGGCCGCGCCGTGCCGGCCTGCTGCGGGACTATGTTGCGGTTCGGCGCAAGCAGCTGGCGCTGCCGTAGAACCCGTCAGGCAATGGCCGCGAGCCGGTCTTTCAGGGCAGCTTTGGCGAAATCGAGGAAGACACGCATCTTCGTCGGCAGGGCCCCGCGGCTGGCATGGATGAGATGCACGGGCAGGGGGGCGGGCTCGAAGTCTTCCATGAGGATGCGCAGCGAGCCGTCGCGGACCGCGTCCGCGCACTGATAGCTGAGCACCCGGGTCACGCCGATACCCTCGCTTGCCGCCCACACGGCGGCATCGGCAGCAGAAACGGTGAGCCTGGGCTGGCAGGCGATATCGACCGGCTTGCTGCCCGGCGGCGTCAGGCTCCAGCGGCCGCCCGGTGAGAGGACATCGAAATGCACGCCCGGCAGGGCCGCAATGTCGTCGGGCGTTTTCGGCGTGCCGTGGGCAGCGAGCAGCTGCGGGCTGGCGACGAGAACCGTCCGCACTGATCCGACGCGGGTCGCGATCATGTTGCTGTCGGGCAGGGCACCGATCCGGACCGCCATGTCGATATGTTCTTCCATCAGATGCAAATTCCGGTCGGACAGGGTGAGGCCGACGCTGATCTGCGGGTAGGCGGCGAGAAAGTCTTTCACAACGGGCAGGGTGTGCAGCCGTCCGAAACAGACCGGCGCGGTCAGGTTCAGCGCGCCGCGCGGCGTGTGGAATTCGCCGGCTGCGGTGCGCTCGGCTTCGTCGATATCCTCCAGGACGCGGCGGGCCGAGGCGAGATAGGCGACCCCTGCGTCTGTCAGGGCGAGCTTGCGCGTGGTGCGGGTCAGAAGGCGGGTTCCCAGATGGGTTTCCAGCTCGGTCACCTGCCGGCTCACCGTTGCCAGGGGGATGCCCAGCGTGCGGCTCGCTGCGGAGAAGCTTCCGCTGTCGACGACCTGAACCAGGATCGACATGGCTTTGAGGCGGTCCATGATTGTTCCATAAATTGGAAAAGACGTTTCCGGAAGTAGCGGATTATCGTTTCCGGTGAAATGCCTATTTCTCCCCGGCAAGACGCGATCCGCGATGGATCGCACGGACCCCGAAGGAGAAAACATGTCCCGTCTGCCGATCCCCGCTCTCGATTCCGCCCCGGAAGCCTCCAAGCCGATTCTCAACGCTGTGCACAAACAGCTCGGCACCGTGCCGAACATGTTCCGCCTGATCGCGACCAGCCCGGCGGCGCTGGAAGGTTTTGCCGGCAATAACGGCGCGCTGGCGAAGACGCTCGATGTGAAGACCCGCGAACGCATCGCTCTGGCGGTGGCCCAGATCAATGGCTGTGACTACTGCCTGTCCGCCCACACCTATCTCGGCCTGAACCTGGCCAAGCTCACGCCGGAAGAGATCGACCGCAATCGCCGCGGCCAGTCCGGTGATGCAAAGGCCGATGCTGCGGTCCGCTTTGCCGCGAAAGTGGTTCGCGAGCGCGGCCAGGTCTCCGATATCGATATCGCCGAGCTACGCGATGCCGGCTACTCCAACGGCCAGATCGTCGAGATCGTCGCCGTCGCGGCCGAGAACGTCTTCACGAACCTCATCAATATCATCGCCCAGACGGATATCGACTTCCCCGTCGTCAGCGCTGCGGAAGCGGCCTGATGGCGAACGGGCGGGCCGGTTACCGGTCCGCCCGTTCTTTTTGCGGCGACCAGGACAGGAGCTTCGCCATGAGCTACGGATTTCTCGATATTGCGACCACGCCCGGCGTGCGCGCGATGCAGGCGGAGATGGGCAGTGCCCATGTCTGGGAACAGTTCGAAGGCGATCGTGCGTTCGACCGGTTCGGCCGCAACGAGATGGATTTCATCGCAGCGCGTGACAGTTTCTACATGGCCACCGTGTCCGAGACCGGCTGGCCCTATGTTCAGCACCGCGGCGGCCCGGCGGGCTTTCTCACCGTGCTCGACGAGCGCACGCTGGCCTTCGCCGACTATCGCGGGAACCGGCAATACATCTCCACCGGCAATGCCCGGGCAAATGCCCGTGTCGCGCTGATCCTGATGGACTATGCCAACCAGGCACGCCTCAAGATCTTCGCCACAGTCGAGCTTCTGCCGTCCGGACCGGACAGTGATCTCGCCGACCAGGTGTTGACGCCGGGCTATCGCGCCCGGCCGGAGCGCATCGTGCTGCTGCACCTTGCCGCCTTCGACTGGAATTGCCCGCAGCACATCACGCCGCGCTTCACCGAGGCGGAGATCATCGAGACCATGCGCGGGGTGCGTGAACGCCTGGCGGGTCTCGAGGACGAGAATGCGCGTCTGCGGGCCGAGCTCGCCCTGGCGGGTAACCGGGAGGGTGCACGATGACCTCGACCATCCGCCCGCCGGTTCCGCCCTTCACCACGTTCAAGGCCGCCGCCGAAAAGGTCCGCCTGGCCGAGGATGCCTGGAATTCGCGCGATCCCGAACGGGTCTCGCTGGCCTATACGCCGGACAGTGAGTGGCGCAATCGCGAGATCTTTATCACCGGCCGCGCAGAGATCGTCGCCTTCCTGACCGGCAAGTGGAAACGCGAGCACGACTATCGCCTGATCAAGGAGGTCTGGGCATTCCAGGCCAGTCGCATCGCCGTGCGTTTCGCCTATGAATGGCGTGACGATTGCGGCAGCTGGTATCGCGCCTACGGCAATGAAAACTGGGAGTTTGCGCCGGACGGGCTGATGCGGCGCCGTATTGCCAGTATCAATGACGCACCGATCCGCGAGGCGGACCGAAAATTCCACTGGGAACAGGGCCGCCGGCCGGACGCTCATCCCGGACTGAGCGAGCTGGGATTGTGAGCACGCGTGCGTTCTGCCGGCTACGCGATGTCTGCGGCTGGCCGGGGCTGTACGCCACCGCTTTTCCAGCGCGGATCGCGCGAAAACGCCTTGGCCAGGGCGCCCATGACCAGGGCGATGCGGCGGATGTCACGCAGATCCGGATGGGTCAGCAGCCAGAGCGTATTGGGCGGTGCGGCTGCAAAGCCGAAGCAGCGCTCCAGTCCCGGGCGCGCCAGATCGTCCGGTAACAGGGCCGCGCCATGTCCGTGTGCGGCCAGGCTGGCCAGCGTGGTCAGATCGTCGGATCCGATCGTATCCCAGCGGCCCCCGGCTGCCTGTGCGGCCCGATAAGCCGGATGGCCGGCCAGCGTACCCGCCGGGGCCAGGAGGGTTTGCCCGGGTCGCTCCGAAAGGTCTGTGGCCGGCCCGCAGGTCCGGCGCCAGTCCGGCGAGGCATAGACCGACCAGCCGATCGACAGGAGGCGGCGCCCCCACAGATGGTCCGGCGGCGAGTCGGCAACGCGAAGGGCGATGTCGGCGGAGCGGTCGGACAGGTCGAGGACGTGGTTGGAGGTCACGATTTCCACGGCAATGCCCGGGCATTCGCGGCGCAGATCTGTCAGATAGCGTGGCAATTCCCGATCGGCAAAACTGCGCGGAGCGGTGATGCGCACCAGCCCCTCGGCCTCGCCATCGCGTCCGGCGACACGCCGGTCGATCGCCTCGAAGCCGCGGGCGATCTCCCGGGCCAGCGCCTGTAATTCCTGGCCCGCTTCGGTCAGGGCGTAGCGTCCGCGGGCCCTGTCGAACAGCCGCGTGCCCATATCCGCTTCCAGGGCGTTGATATGGCGAAACACGGTCGCATGGCTGACGCCCGCGCGCGGTGCGGCCGCCACGAGGGAGCCCGTTTCGCTTACGGCGAGAAAGATGCGCAGCGCGTTCCAGTCCATGATTTCATTTCAATTTTGCAATATCAGCTTCCAGAAGTGTCTATTTTTGTCGGAATAGCAAGGCGCTAAAGACCGGTCATCGCAATCTCACGGGATAATCAGATGATTGGCTACATCACACTGGGCACGGACAATCTTGCGCCGGCTGCCAGATTCTACGACCGGCTTCTGACCGAGTTGAACGCCTCGCGGCTCATGGAGACCGAGGACTTCATTGTCTGGTCCAATGGATCCGGCGCCGGTTTTTCCCTGCATCGCCCGGCCGACGGACAGCCCTTCTCGGTTGGCAATGGTGTCATGATCGCGCTGCAGGTGGCCGATGCAGACACGGTAAAACGCCTCCACGCCCGCGCTCTGGAGCTGGGCGGCACGGATGAGGGGGCGCCGGGCTTCCGGGCCGAGGGGTTCTACGCGGCCTATTTCCGGGATCTGGACGGCCACAAGCTGAACTTTCACGCGCTGGAAGACGCTGCGTCGACATGACCGCCCTGACACTCATCGGTCACCGGCTCTGCCCTTACGTGCAACGCGTCGACATGGCCTTGCGCGAGACGGGGCTCGACTATCGCCGGGAAGATATCGAGCTGGACCGCAAGCCCGACTGGCTGGGCAGGGTCTCGCCGGGCGGGACGGTTCCGGTCTTGCAGGTGGGAGAGGATGCCTGGCTCTTCGAATCGGCATCGATCGCGCTCTACATCGACATCGTTTCCGGCGGGCAGCTGTCTCCGGTCGAGGCTCTGGACCGGGCCCGGGCGGAGGCCTGGATGCGCGTCGGCGACGACTTGCTCCGCATCATTGCCCAGATCATCTATCGCGACCAAACCGAAGCGGCGATGCACGCATCGCTCAAGGCGCTGAGTGACGGGCTGACCCGCGTTTCGGAACATGTTTTGCCGGCACCCTATCTTGGCGGCGAGCGGTTCGGGCTGCTGGATGCCGTCTATGTGACGATATTCCGCTATCTGCCGGTGTTCGGCCGGCTGGGGATGCCTCCAACGGCGGAGCACTGGGTTCCGCGATGGGCTGGCTGGTGGCAGCGTGTGCAGATGCGGGCCTCGGTCCGTCAGTGTGTACCGGAAACATTCGAGGCCGAACTCATCGCGCTGATTGCCGGGCGTTCCAGTCTCGCCGCCAAACGTCTCGCACCTATGGGGGTAGCCCTTGACTAGAGCAGAGCCTCGACTGCGCCGCGCAGTCCTTCCGGTGTCTCCTGGGGGCCGAAACGTTTGACCACATTGCCTTCGCGGTCGACGAGGAATTTGGTGAAATTCCACTTGATGGCTTTCGAACCCATCAGGCCGCGGGCTTCGCGCTTCAGGAATTCATAGAGCGGCGCCGCGTCCGCGCCGTTGACGTCGATCTTGGCGAACATCGGGAAGTTCACATCATAGGTGAGCTTGCAGAAGTTCGCGATCTCCTCGGCATCGCCGGGTTCCTGATTGCCGAACTGGTTGCAGGGGAAACCGAGAACCACGAGCCCCTTGTCCTGCAGATCCCTGTAGAGCGCTTCCAGGCCTTCATACTGGGGCGTGAAACCGCATTTCGAGGCGGTGTTGACGATCAGCAGCACCTTGCCGCGATAGTCGGCGAGCGAGACTTCCTCACCGGCGATGTCGATGGCGTTGAAGTCGTAGATCGTGGTCATGCGCAAGCCTCCTCAAGTTCGGCACGCATTGTTCACGAGTCAGCCCGCGCCGTCGATGCCCCGCCGCGCAGGGACGGCAACTCTGCACGTGATTGTGGCATCTGCCGGGGATGACCGAGCCCACCCTTGGCCGCGACCCGCATCAGGCGCCTGAAGGTCGGGCATTCCATATGGGTCGGCGCGCGGCATTCGGCGGCATGGCGAAGCCCGTCACGCATCGCGGTCAGCCGCCCGATGGACCGGTCGATATCCTCCGCTTTCTCCGTCAGCTGGTCGCGGTCGATGCGCGGTTCGCCGTCCGGTGCGAACATGCCGCCGATCTCGTCCAGCGAGAAACCGGCCGCCCGCCCCAGGGCGATCAGGGAGAGCCGGTCGATGACAGACGGGTCGAAGAGGCGTTTCAGGCCGCGCCGGCCGATCGACACGATCAGCCCCTTTTCCTCGTAATAGCGCAAGGTCGAGGCTGGCAGTCCGGTCAGCCGGGCGAGTTCTGCAGTATCCAGGTCTTTCATCGCTTGACCTCAAGTTGACTTGAGGTGGCAGCCTGCGCCTTCCGCCGCTTTCCGGCAAGACAAAAGGAGACCGACATGAACACGGCGCAGGCAAACCCGCCCACGGCAAAAGAGATATGGAACGGCATTGCCGGGCAGAACTGGGTCGAGGCCCAGGTGCTGCTGGACGGCATGTTCAAGCGCTTCGAGGATGTCATCGTGACGGGCTGTCTGGAGCAGGGCGCACGTGATGTTCTCGATGTCGGCTGCGGCACCGGTGCAACCACGCTGGCGCTGGCGGAGGGCTTGCGCGGGGCGGGCAGTTGCGCCGGGATCGACATCTCCGAACCCATGATCGATCTGGCCCGCAAACGTGCAGCGATGTCGGGATCGAAAGCGGATTTCATCTGTGCGGATGCCGAGGATCATCCGCTTGGCCTTGCCCGGTATGACCGCATCGTGTCGCGCTTCGGCGTGATGTTTTTCCGCGACCCGGTGCGGGCCTTCGCCAATCTGCGCCGGGCGAGCGTCGCGGGCGCACAGCTGGCTGTCATCGCCTGGCGCGACCCGGCGGAAAACCCGTTCATGACTGCTGCCGAGGCGGCGGTGCGGCCCCTGTTGCCCGCGCATCTTTGTGCGGCGCTCCAGCCGACCGGACAATTCGCCTTTGCCGATGAAAACCATGTGCGCGGGATCCTTCGCGACAGCGGGTGGTCCGGCGTTACCATGGCGCCACTCGATCTCGCCTGTTCTCTCCCGGAGCACGCGTTGGAGACGTGGCTGACGCGGCTCGGCCCGCTCGGACGGCTCCTGCCGGAACTCGATGCGGATCATCGTGCGGCGGTGATCGAGGCCGCGCGTTCCGCATACGGGCCGTATACCGCCGGAGGTCTGGTTCGCTTTACGGCTGCGTGCTGGGCAATCGGAGGCGAGAATGTCTGATCCGGTTATCGGGTTTCCGGTTGCTGCCGTCCTGATCGGATGTGGGGCAACGGCGGTCATGGATGTCTGGGGCGTCGTGAAGGCGCGCCTGTGGGGTGTCGCCTCGCTGGATTATGCCCTTCTGGGCCGATGGATCGGTCACATGCCACGGGGGCGGTTTGCGCACCGGTCCATCGCTGCGGCTGTGCCTGTCGCGGGTGAGCGGGCGCTGGGGTGGCTCGTCCACTATCTGACCGGTATCGCTTTTGCCGCGTTGCTGCTGGCAGTGTGGGGGCTTGGGTGGCTTGACGCGCCGACTCTCGCGCCGGCCCTCATTATTGGCCTCGGGACCGTACTGTTCCCCTTTCTGGTCATGCAGCCGGCGCTGGGGGCGGGCATCGCGGCCAGCCGTACACCGGCGCCGGGCCGTGCCCGTTTCCACAGCCTGGTGACCCATGCCGTGTTCGGACTGGGACTCTATCTGTCCGGACTGCTGGTGGGTTCGTTATTGCGATAAAGGCATCGGCGGGGATGCGATCGGGGCCCCGCCGGACCGCCCTGCCGGGTGCGAAAGACTGTTCGAGCCCGGCTCGACACGGCATAGGGTGACGCGCCCACGCAAACCTCCCGGGAGACTGATCATGATCGACAGCCAGGCCGCCCGCATCGACAGTCTCGAGTCCCATATCGCGCACCAGGATCGCACGATCGAGGAGCTCAACGAGGTCGTGCTGGCCCAGCGCGAGGATATCCGCCGGCTTGAACGCCGGCTCGACAAGCTGATGTCCCGCGTCGCGACGCTGGAGGATCAGGCGCCGCTGCCGGACAACGCACCGCCGCCGCACTATTGAGCCACGGGCGTCTGGCGAAAGCGTCAGTCGGTCGCACCGGTCATTATTGCTTTTGAGATGCAATCGCATTACGGCTGCAGCCTGTCTGATGGCTGACCCAGAGTGCGATCATGAAATTCCCCATTCTTGCTGCGATGACGGCTGCAAGCCTCGCGACCGCCTCTGCGTCCGCCCAGAACGAGGCCGACGGGTTCGGCGTTCTGGTCATGGCACATGGTGGCGGTGAGACGTGGAACGGCGAAGTGCGCGACATGCTCGCGCCGATCGATCAGGATTATCCGCTGGAACTGGCCTTCGGCATGGCCGATGCGGTGAGCCTGCAGGAGGCTGTCGACCGGCTGGAGAACCGTGGTGTCGACCGTATCGGTGTGGTGCGTCTCTTCATCTCCGGTGAGAGCTGGTACGAGCGCACGCGCGAGATCATCGGCCTGGACACCGGCGCGCCGGCGCGGCCTGAACCGGAAGACGCGGACGGGGAAGAGGGCGGCCATCACGGCATGCGCATGGAATACTGGCGCCTCGACACCGATGCGGAGTACGCGCTTTCGACTGAAGGGCTGGCCGAAGCGCCGGAGATGGGTGCGGTGCTGGTCGAGCGGGCGCGCGCACTCAGCGAAACGCCCGAGAATGAGAGTGTTCTGATCCTCGCCCACGGTCCCGGCGATGATGCGGAAAACCAGCGCTGGATCGACTGGATCGATGCGCGCGCAGATACCGTTCGCGAGGCGATGCCCTTCCGCGAGGTTCGTGTCGAGACGCTGCGCGAGGACTGGCCGGAAGCGCGCGAAGCCGCCGAAGTGCGGATCCGGGACTTTGTGACAGCGGCCAATGAAGGCGAGGGGCGCACGATCGTCCTGCCCTATCGGGTCCAGGGCTTCGGGCCCTATGCCGCGGTTCTGGAAGGTCTGGACTATGCCTCCACCGGCCGCGGCCTGCTGCCGAGTGTCGCGGTGGAACACTGGGTGCGCCGGCAGATCGAGGACATGCGGGCGGGTGAGTTCGAGACGCCGCTGCCGGAAGAAGCGCATGCCGCTGCACCGGAAGCCGACCGTATGCACATGTCACATCACTAGCGCGAGCGCCGCGCTTGACCGGACCCCGGACGGACCGCGAGGTTAGGGCTCGGTGAGTCGCTGGAGCCCCCATGTCTGAACAGCTGAGCCTCCTGGGGGAGACGCGTGCAACCGATCGTCTCTTCTTCGCCCTGTTTCCCGACCCGGGCACAGCAGAACGGATCGCGGCGGTTGCGGCACGGCTGCGGGAGCGGCATGGCCTGACCGGCCCTGCGCTGGCGGCCGAACGCTTTCACATCACATTGTCGCACCTGGGTGATTATCACGGCCTGCCGGCGGATCTCGTCGCCAAGGCGCGGCAGGCCGGAGACCAGGTGTCCGCCCGGGCTTTCAGACCGCATTTCGACCGGGCCGGCAGTTTTGCAGGCCGCTCCGGCAACCGGCCCTTCGTCCTGCAATCGAGCGAAAGCGAGACCGTCGTGACGGCGTTCCAGCGAACACTGGGGCGGGCGATGATGGCGGTCGGTCTGGGGCGCAAGGCCGGGCCGTATTCGCCGCACGTCACCCTGCTTTATGACGACGCGATGATCGCGACCCATCCCGTCGAGCCTGTCGCCTGGACTGCGGGCGAGTTCGTGCTGGTGCACAGCCTGCTCGGCCAGACGAAGCATGTCATTCTCGACCGCTGGCCGCTCGAGGTCGGCTGAGAGATCAAATCGGGCGCCAGGCTAGTCCGCGGGCGAGGCCAGGGCGCTCCTGACCTTCGGCATGATGCGCCGGCTCACCGGCACCTCGCTGCCCTGGGTCAGCAGCAGCCGGCCGATACCGGAGGCGTCGCGCTCAAGCGCGTTGACGAAGGCGGTGTTGACGATGTGAGAGCGGTGAACGCGCAGGAATGTCTCCGGCAGTTCCGCTTCCAGCCCCGCCAGGGATCCGTTGTAGAGCGCTGTGCGGCCGTCATCGTAGTGGACTTCGACATAATCTCCGGCGCCTTTCAGCTGCACGATCCGGTCCGTGGGCACGTAATCGACGCGTCCGGCACTGACGAGCTGCAGCTGTGCAGGCGCTGTGCGCTGGCGTGCTTCGGCCAGGGCCGTTTCGAGTTGCCGCGCGCGCCGCTCCTCGGCTTGCCGGCGCTGGCGTTCGCCGACGAGGGTCAGGGCCTGGCGGTAGAAGAGGAAGATCAGCATGCCGCCGGCGGCGAGGTAGAAATAGGTGTCGATGAAGTCGGTCGGGAAAGCGATCATGAGCGCCGCGAACGCGCAGAAAAGCGCGAGATAGGCCGGTCCCCCGGGGCGTTTCCCGATGCTCCAGATGATGCTCCCGATGATCCCGGCCGCCACGGCAGCCAGAAGCGCGAAGCCGGTCTTGCCGTCGAAACCGGGCACGACGATCACGATCAAGGCCATGATGGCGGCCAGTCCGGCCAGGCGCAGCATACGCGCCCTGGCGCCCAGCCTGCTCAGACGCAGCAACAGGTAGGCGTTCAGACAAAGCCCGAAACCGAAGGCGCAGGCGAGGATCGTCACCAGCCGGATCTCGTGCACGGGGTAGGGATAGGGATAGAGCGAGCGTGAGACTTCGGCCAGCAACTGGATCGCCGCAAACAGCGAGGCCGCCGACAGGATGACCGAGCCCTCGCGGTCTTCGCCGCGCAGGGCTGTGACGCCGAAGAACAGGCAGCCGATCGCGAAGGCACCGAATGTGATCAGGGATGGCCAGTAGGCCAGGATCATCCTCTGGCCCGGGTTCCGGTAGGGACCGAAGGCGACGCGATGGATCGGCGCTGCAAGCCGGATGAAGCCATGCTGGGCCGACAGGCGAAGCACGATTGTGTTTTCGCCCTCCTGCACAAGCGCGCGCGGGACGTAGATCACACTGTCCATCCGGCCGGGAATTTCCGCGTTGCGCGTGCCGGCGGGCCGGCCGTTGGCGCCCAGATAGGTGCCATTGATCCAGGCTTCGCTGGACGCCTTGGCAAGCACCTGCAGTCCGAACGGTCCGGGACCGTCGAGGTTTTCGGGACGCAGGGTCAGCGGCGCCTGCACCCAGAGGTGCCGGCCCTGCGGGTCGACGGACCATAGCGGCATGGTTTGGCAGGCCGGTCCGGAGAAATCGGGAAGCTGGGCCGGGTCGTCGACAGGGCAGACCCGTACATTCGCCGTTTCGACATGGACGCCGGGCTGAGCCTGTGCCGGAACGCACATGATCAGCCAGGCCGAGATGGCGGCGAGAAGGACGCAGACGGTTTTCATTCACCCAGTCTAGCCTGCCGCCGGGCGAAGGCCGATGCCGTTTGCAGGCCGGTCACGACCGTTCACAGATCGCGGCGTGTGTGTTGGGGCAGGGCGCCTGAGGATTGGGTGAAACAGCTCCAGAGGTAACCCCATGCCCCCCATCCGATCCCTTCTCGTCATTGCCGGTCTTGCCATGGCACTGCCGCTGATCCCGGCCGCAAGCGCCGAAGACCCGATCACCTTCACGGCTAGCTCCGGCGACAGTGTCGAGGCGTTGCGCGGTTCGTTCGAGGTGCCCGAGGACCGGTCGGATCCCGGCAGCCGCATGATCACACTGTCCTATGTGCGCTTTCCCGCGACCGGTGACGCCGATGGACCGCCGATCGTCTACCTGGCCGGAGGGCCGGGCGGGTCCGGGAGCGGCACGGCGCAAGGGCCGCGCTTCGAACTGTTCATGGCGATGCGCCAGCATGGCGATGTCATTGCCTTCGATCAGCGCGGCACCGGCGACTCCACCCGCCTGCCGCGCTGTGTCTCCTCGGTCCAGGTGTCCGAGACCGAGCCGGTGTCCGACGCCGAATACGGTAATGCCTACCGGCAGGCTGTCGAGGAATGCGGTGCCTTCTGGCGCGGTGAGGGTGTCGCCGTCGAGGGCTATACGACGCGCGAAAGCGTGCAGGACATTTCGGCGCTGCGCGCTGATCTCGGTGCTGACACGGTCACGCTGTGGGGTATCTCCTATGGCAGTCATCTGGCCCTGGCGGCGCTGAAGGATATCCCGGACGAGATCGACCGCGTGATCATCGCCAGCGCCGAAGGCCTCGACCAGACGGTGAAGATGCCCGCCTATACCGACGCCTATTTCGCGCGCCTGCAGGCGGCCGTGGACAGCCAGCCGCAAGCCGCGGCCCGCTATCCGGACATCGCTGGCATGATGCGCCGGGTGCATGCGCGCCTGGAGGCTGAGCCGATCCTGCTGGATATCCCGCAGCAGGATGGTTCGGTGGCGTCCGTTCTCCTGCAGCGGCGGCACATGCAGCAAATGAGTTCCGGCCTGATCTCCGACCCGCAATACGCCGCCATCCTGCTGGCGCTCTATGCAACACTCGAGGCCGGCGAGACCGGGCTGGCCATCGGACTTCTGCAACGCTTCCACTCGCCGGGCGAGCCGGTCTCGCTGAGTGCCATGCCGACGGCCATGGATCTGGCCTCGGGTATCGGCGATGCGCGTCTGCTGGAGTTTGAACGCCAGGCCGAAACCGGTCTCGTCGGCCCGTATCTCAATCACCCCATGCCGCAGATCCGCGGCGCCTGGAACGGGTTTGATCTGGGTGATGATTTCCGCACAGCGCCGGTCGGCGACACGCCGGTCCTGCTGCTCACCGGAACCCTGGACGGGCGGACCTATCCCGAAGGTCAGGCGGCGGCTGTGGCAGGCCTGTCGGGCGTAACCCAGGTGATCGTGCGCAATGCCGGGCACAATCTCTTCATGACATCGCCGGAGGTGCACGATGTCATGCACCGCTTCATGCGCAATGAGCCGGTAGGGACGGAAGAGATCATCGTTGACCTGCCGGACTTCACCGAACTGCCCTTCTAGGCGGGACTGAGCGCCGATGAATACCGCCCCGGCCCGGCTTGATTTCCGGGCCGGGCGCGGTCATACCGGCCTTATCGGACCTCGAACCCGGAGCGCGTGATGAACAACCACCTGCAAATCGAAACCCAATGTTTTGCTTTTGCCGGTGTTTGCCATGTCTGCTTCGATCACGCTTTCCAGTCTTTCCCTCGCCACGCCTGATGCCCGTCCGCTCGTCGCGGACCTGACGCTCGCCTTCGGGGCGGAACGCACCGGCCTTGTCGGCCGCAATGGCTGCGGGAAGTCGACCCTTCTTCATGTTATTTCCGGTGTGCTTGCACCTGCGGCCGGCGAGATCTCCGTCACGGGCAAGATCGCCCTGATGGAACAGCATGCCTGCGCCAGTGCCGCCACCATTGCCGAAGCGCTGGGGGTGGAGGAGGCGCGGGCCTGCCTGGCGCGCATTCTCGATGGCACGGCCAGTGAGGCCGATCTCGATGAGGCCGACTGGACGCTGGAGAGCCGTGTCGAGGCCGTGCTGGCGCAGGCGGGCCTGCCGGCCTGGCCGCTCGACCGTCCGGCTGCGGCCGCCAGCGGTGGCCAGAGAACGCGTCTGGCGATCGCACGCATGCTGCTGGCCGAACCGGATATCCTGTTGCTCGACGAACCGACCAACAATCTGGATGCCGACGGCCGGGCCGCGATCCTGTCTCTCATCGAGAGCTGGCCCGGCGGTATCATTGTCGCCAGCCACGACCGGGACCTGCTGGAGCGCATGGACCGGATCGTCGAACTGACCCCGGTTGGGGCGACGGTCGTCGGCGGCGGCTGGACCGCCTTTGCCGAAGCCCGTGCAGCGCGGCTCGCCCGCGTCGAGGCGGAGGCCGAACGGGCCGCGGCCGGTGTCCGCCAGGCCCGCGCTGCGGCACGCCAGCGATCCGAGCGCAAGGCGCGCTCGGACCGGGCCGGGCGTCAGGAACGGGCCGCCGGCAGCCAGCCCAAAATCCTCCTGGATGCGCGGAAAAACCGCGCCGAGGGCAGTGACAGCCGGGTGGCCCGCATGTCGGCGCGGCAGCTGGAAACAGCCGGGGCCGAATACGATGCGGCCCGCGAGAAGGTCGAGATCGTCACGCCGCTCAGTATCGATCTGCCCGCCAGCGGTCTGGCCACCGGCCAGTCGGTGCTGAGCGTCCAGGACCTTGTCTTCTCGCGCGACGGTCAGCGGATTGTCGATCCGCTCTCGTTTGAGATCAGAGGTCCGGAACGGATTGCGCTTGCCGGTCCCAACGGGTCGGGCAAGAGCACGGTCTTCGATCTCGTGACCGGGCGGCTGCAGCCGGACAGCGGAACCGTGTCGGGGCGGTGCGAGCGCTTTGCGCTGTTCGACCAGGCCGTGACCTTCCTGGAACCGGCACTGTCCGTTGTTGCGAATGCCCGCCGGCTCAATCCGCAGCTTTCCGAGAACACGGTGCGCTCAGCGCTCGCGCGCTATGCCTTCCGGGCTGAAGCCGCAGAGAAGCCCGTTTCCGTCCTGTCCGGCGGCGAGCGGATGCGGGCCGGACTGGCCTGTCTTGCCTGCGCGGCGGAGGCCCCGCAATTACTGATCCTGGACGAGCCCACCAATCATATCGACTTGGAAGCGGTGGAACTCCTGGAACAGGCGCTGGCGGGGTATGACGGCGCCATCCTGGTTGCCAGCCATGATGCACGCTTTCTCGACGCAATCGGTGTCACCCGCACGATCACGCTGGAAGCGCCCGGCACCGTGTGACCGGGGCAAATGAGCAAGAACAGGCACGCTGTCCCTGCCGGTCCGGGTGAGTATCATTGCCGCCCGGACAGAGGAGAATGGGGATGAGAGCGGATAATCGTGCAGGCTATGCCGACCGGATCGATCGTGTCGTGGCGCATATCGAGGCGGCCGACGAGGACGCCGTGCTGGACCTGGATACCCTGGCGGGCGTGGCGGCGCTGTCGCCGTTTCACTTCCACCGCATCTACCGGATCATGACGGGGGAGACGCCGGCGGAAACCGTGCGCCGCATCCGCCTGGTGCGCACAGCGCCGGCCCTGCAGGATGACCGCCTGACCGTGACCCAGGCGGCCGCGGCGTCGGGGTACTCGTCCAGCCAGTCCTTCGCACGCGCCATCAAGGCCGCGACCGGTGCAACGGCAAGCGAAATCCGGGCGGGAGGCGGCAGCCTGTTCGAGCGTCTTCTGCAGCCGCAGGGCATCGATGCCGCGACCCCCATGCCGGTCGAGATCGTCTCAACCGATCCGCTGCGCCTCATCGCAATCCGCAATATCGGCGCCTATGCCGAACTGAACCTGACTTATGAGCGCCTGTTCGCCACCGTCTTCTCGCAGCTTCCGATGGAAAGCCTACGCGGGATCTGGGGTGTCTGGCACGAGGATCCACGTTTCTGCGATCCCGCCGAGCTGCATTTCGACTGCGCCATCGAGATTGGCGAGGACTTTCCGGCGCAGGGTGAGGTCGAGCTGCTCGATATCGCCGGCGGCCGGCATGCGCGCCTGCGCCATGTCGGCAGCTATACGACGCTGCATGACACGATCGACCGGCTCTACGCTTTCATCATGGCGGACGACACACAGCTGATCGCCGACCGGCCCCTGATCGTGAATTATGTCGACGATCCGGAAAGCCGCCCCGAAGCGGAATGGCGTTCGGATATCTATCTGCCAGTCGTCTGATTTTCGTCCCGGTTCGCTGACATCCCGTTTGAGGTCGGACCTGCGGTCCGGATAGTCTGGTGCCGGCAGCGAGGAGACGGACGATGCGCGCATATCTGGCTGGAGCGGTGACGGGGCTCGCCATGTTGATGGCTGCCGGGGCCGCGCAGGCCCAGCCCGCGGTCTATCGTGTGGTCAATGTCGACAGCCACGACGTGCTCAATGTGCGGCGTACGCCCAGTCCCACCAGCGCACTCGTCGGATCTTTGCCGCCCAGAGCAAGCCGGGTCGAGATTCTGGAGACGCGGCACGGCTGGGGCCGGGTCCTGCTTCGAGGCGCTGAGGGCTGGGTCAGTCTGGCCTATCTGGCGGAAGACGCGCGGCCGGATATTCCCGGGCAGTCAGCGCCGGGCGGCTTTACCTGCGCCGGCACCGAGCCCTTCTGGGGGATCGAGATCGATCCGGACGGCCAGGGGCGTTTCAATGACGCGATGTCGCTGGGTGAGGAACGTGATTTCGAGGTGCGCGATGCGCGCACGGCGCGAGGCCGCATGCATCCCTTCGTCTACCGGTTCGAGGGGGAGGTGACCGGATTTGCACTTGTATCACCGCAGGCCTGTTCCGACGGCATGAGCGATCTCGGCTATGGCTGGCATGTCAGCGCGGATATAGAAGACGGCGAGGGGCGGCGCTTGCTGGACGGGTGCTGCCGGACACCGGTTGCAGAATAATTTTTCGATACTGCATCCGGACGGGGTCGCGGCGGCAACCTGGTATCGAAAGGCACCGCGGGGTGCCGCCGGAAAGGGACAAATGCGATGGTCGAGATCTTTGAAAGCTATTGGTGGCTGCTGTTTCCGCTGGGCTTTTTTGTCGCCGCAGGCTGGGGCAGTTTCATGCGCTACAAGCGCACCCAGGCCAAGATCGATCTGATCAAGAGCTATACTGCTGCTGGCAAGGAGCCTCCGGCGGCGCTCCTGGCCTCGCTCGATACAGACGATGAGGGGCATGAAGACCAGCACGTCTCCGGCCATGGCAGCGGCAATGGCGGAGGCGGGGGGCACGTTTTCCTCGTGGTGCTGTTTACCGGCCTGGCCGGGGTCTTCGCCTATACCGGCTATGCCGGTCTGCTGGGCGGCACCACCCGTGAAATGTACTTCATTTCCATGGTCCTGGGTGTTCTGGCGGTCGCATTCCTTTTCAGCGGCCTGTTTTCGCGCCGCCGCAGGAATGACTGATTATGCAGACCCCCGACGACGCTGCGCTGGTCGCGGCGGCGCGGTCGGGATCGGATCAAGCCTTTGCCCGCATCGTGGACCGGTACCAGTCGCCGGTCCGCGGCTTCTTGCGGCGGGTGAGCGGCAATGACGCCGATGCCGACGAGATCGCCCAGGATGCCTTCGTCGACGCCTGGACGCATCTGCGCAGCCTGCGGGACGGAGCCAAGCTGAAGTCCTGGCTGTTCGCGATCGCCTGGCGCAAGGCCAAGACGCGGGCCCGGTCGATGGCCCGCACGCGCACGCGCGAGACGGCCTGGCAGGCCCTGCAACCGGCCAGTGACGAGCCGCAGCACGAGATGGCACTGGCGATGCAGCAGGCGCTGGTGCAATTGCCGGCTGAACAGCGCGCCGCGGTCGCGCTTTGCCTGGCCGGCGGCTGGTCGCACAGCGAGGCGGCAAATGTCTTGGACTTGCCGCTGGGTACGGTAAAATCCCATGTCAGCCGGGGCCGTACCCGTCTGATGGCCATTCTGGGAGTGGATGATGCTTGAACACGATCCGCTGCAGGACTTCTTCCGCGCTGGCGATGTGCCGGCGCGCGATCCCGGTTTCCGGCTTGCCGTGATGGCTGATGTCGCCCGCCGCCGCTTCCGGCGGGAACTGGCCGAACGGCTGGGGCAGGGGCTGGTGGTGTGCCTGCTCGTGCTGATCATGGCCCCCATTGCCGGAGACGTCTTGGAAACCCTGTTCCGGGGTGGCGAGGCCCGTTTCGCCCTTGTGACGCTGCCCCTGGCTCTGGGAGTGGCCCTGATCGGCCAGTTCTGGCTGAACGGTCGCTTGCGTGTGCGCCTGCCGAATTTGCGCTAGCCAGGCCCCTGATTCCGGCGTCAGCCATTTGTCCCCGCGACGCGCGCGTGAATCGCCTATACTCGTGCCCGGACAGCGGGGAGGTGCGCATGCTGGTCCTGATTACCGGTCTGGTTCTGTTTCTGGGCGTTCATTCGCTGCGCGTGGTGCCGGGCGCGCGGCCGGCTCTGCAGTCGGCGCTGGGGGAAACGCCTTACAAGCTGGCCTATACCGCGATCTCGCTCGTGGGTTTCGGCCTCGTTATCTACGGCATGATGCTCGCCCAGCCCGTGGCCGGAACCGTCTGGGCGCCGCCGGTCTGGACGCGTCATCTGGCCTTCGCCCTGGTGCCGCTGGGGCTGATCCTGATCGTTTCCGCCTATGCGCCGGGACATATCCGCCATTGGGTACGCCATCCCATGCTGGCCGGGGTCATGCTGTGGGCTGGCGCGCATTTTCTTGCCAATGGGGAGCGCGCCGCACTGGTCCTGTTCGGCAGTTTCTTCGTCTGGTCGCTGGTGACCTTCGTGTCGTCCTGGCTGCGCGAAACCCCGCCGCCGGTCGTGAAAGGGTGGGGCGGCGACCTGACTGCGATCGTACTGGGCGCACTTGCAGCCCTTATCATTATGAATCTTCACATGTATCTGTTCGGCGTGGCCATCATCGGATAGTCCGCCTGCATCCAATTCCGCACAATGGTGCATCAAGGTGTCAAACGGGCAGCATTGTGCGGACCCGCCCAGATACGGGAGTTACGAAAATGGACCTGACAGTCATGCTGGTGTCGATGTCGCCCTTCATCATGGTGGTGGCTATCGTCTGGATCGCAATGAGCGCGGTATCGCGCAATCGCCGGGCGACGCTGCGCGTCGTCGAGGAAGCAATCCGCAACGGGCAGACCATGACGCCGGAGACGATCCGCGCACTGGGCATGCCGCGCAAGGACGCCAATGGGGATCTGAAGAGCGGTTCGATCCTGGTGGCCATTGCGCTGGCCCTGATCGTCCTGGGCTTTGCCATCTTCGGTGTCGAGGGTGACGAGGAAGCCATGTATATCATGCCGGCCGTCGCAGCCTTCCCGGGCCTGATCGGTCTGGTGCTGATCGGCTTTGGCCTGTTCGGCAAAAAAGACCAGGCCTGAGGAGGACGCCGCCGATGAAGGCGCCGGACGAAGAACTTGTCGCCCTCGTGGTCGCCACCAAGAATGCGGCGGCTTTCGGGGAGCTGGTCCGGCGCCACCAGGGGCTGGTCAGGGCGATGCTGCAGCGCATGTGCCGCAATCATGCCCTGGCCGACGATCTCGCGCAGGACGCCTTCATCCGCGCCTACGAGAAGATCGGTACCTTCACCGGCAAGGGCGCATTCAAGTCCTGGCTCTGCTCGATCGCCTACACCGAATTCCTGATGGCCGCGCGCAAGCGGCGCTCCACGGAGCGGGCGATGGAGAAGTTCAAGACAGGGCTGGATGACAGCGAAGCGCCACGGGACATGGGCAATGTGGTTGATCTCGACCGGGCGCTTGCCACATTGAAGGAGGAGGAACGCATCGCGGTGGTGATGTGCTACTCCTGCGGACTGTCGCATTCCGAAGCCGCCGAGGCGACCGGGATGCCGCTGGGGACGGTGAAATCGCATGTGAACCGGGGGCGGGCCAAATTGCAGGCCTACTTCCAGGAAGCTGAGGAAATGGCGTCATGACGATGGATGATGCATTCGATGCAAGGCTGAAGGCGGCCTTCGCCGACGCCGCAGCCCCGCTGGAGCGCGAGAGCGAGAGCGAAGCCTTCTCCAGATCGGTGGTGGAACGCCTGTCGCGTCCGGACCGCAAACGGGTCCTGATCCTGGGCGGTGCCGGCTCCACGGGATCGGCCATTGCCGGGACCCAGCTCGAGAGCGTGCTGGGCAACATGCATGTGCCGACCGAAGGCCTGCTGGCGAATGCCGGCTTCCTGATGTCGCCGGAAGTGCTTGCGGCCGCCGCCATGGCTGTGGCCGTCGGCCTCGTGGCTGCGGTTCTGCCGCGCCGGATTGCCGGCTGATACCGCACCGGCGAGCGCGGGCTTTTGCACCGCAGCATTGTGAGCTAGTCTCTCCGGCCAACCCCGGAGAGACAGCCATGTCCGCCCAGACCCAGATCCGCCGCATCACAGCTCCTGAAATCCGGGCCCGCAAGGGCGGTGAGCCGATCGTCTGCCTGACGGCCTATGACGCGCCGATGGCGCGGCTGCTCGACCCGCACTGCGACCTCCTGCTGGTCGGTGACAGCGTCGGCATGGTGGTGCACGGGCTCGATTCGACCATCGGCGTTACCCTCGACATGATGATCCTGCACGGCCAGGCCGTGATGCGCGGCGCCAAGCGCGCGCTGGTCACCGTCGACATGCCGTTCGGCAGCTACGAGAAATCGCCGCAGCAGGCGTTCGAGAATGCGGCTCGCATCCTGTCCGAGACCGGCTGCCAGGCGATCAAGATCGAGAGTGGCACCTATGCCGCCGAAACCATCGATTTCATGGCCCAGCGCTCGATCCCGGTGATGGGGCATATCGGGCTGAGGCCCCAGGCGGCGCTGGCCGATGGCGGTTTCAAGGCCAAGGGGCGTACCCGCGCGGAACGTCAGAAAGTCATCGATGAAGCCATGGCAACCGCCGATGCGGGGGCCTTTGCCATCGTTGTGGAAGGCGTGGCCGAGGATCTGGCGTTGGAGATCACCCAGAAAGTACCGGTTCCCACGATTGGCATCGGTGCCTCGGCAGCCTGTGACGGCCAGGTTCTGGTCACCCAGGACATGCTGGGCGTGTTCGAATGGACGCCGAAATTCGTCAAGCGCTATGACAACCAGGCCGAACGCACCACCGCTGCGGTGCAGCGTTATGCCGAGGAGGTACGCGATCGCAGCTTCCCGGCAACAGCACAGGTCTACACCATGAAGCGTCAGGACGGTTGAGCTCTGTTGCCGCCCGGCGCGGGTAAGGCTAGGGTCCCGCGCAAACCTTTGGGTATGGGCACAAGAACGACGGAGCCACATCGACGTGGTCGATATTTTCGAAGAAGTCGACGAAGAACTTCGCCGCGACAAGTATCAGGATTTATTGCGCAAGTACGGCCCCTGGGTGCTCGGCGGCGCGCTGGCGATTATCGCCGGTGCGGCCGGTTACCAGGGCTGGAACGCTTGGCGTACGGCGCAGCATGAGGCGTCGTCCGATGCCTATGTTTCTGCGCTGCGTGCGGCCGAGGCAGGCAATTACTCCCTGGCATCGACCGGATTCGAGACGCTCGCCGAGGACGGCGTCGGCGGCTATCCGGAACTGGCGCTGCTGCAGCGCGGTTCGGTCGCGCTGGAAGAGGGTGATCGCGAAGCGGCTGCCGGTTTCTTCGACCGGGCGGCCCGTCAGGCGTCCGATCCTGTCATTCGCGATCTGGCCACGCTGAAATCGGTCTGGGCCCGGTGGGAAGCGCTCAGCTTCAACGATATCGAGATCCGTCTGACGCCGCTGACCGGCGACACCTCGCCCTACCGCTTCCTGGCGCGTGAGGCGATTGCTGCGGCTGCCCTGCGCGATGGCAATCTCGAACGCGCCCGCGAGACCTACCAGCTGATCAGCTTCGGCTTCGACGCCCCGCAGGGCGTGCGGCAACGCGCCCAGGAAGCCCTGGCCGTGATCGCGAGCCGGTTGGCGACGCAGGCACCGGCCGAAGCCACAGACGGCGATGCTGAAGCCGGCATGCCGGCAGGCGACGTGACGGAAGACCCGGCACCGACCGGCGATGATGAAAATGACGCCGGGGAGCCAGGCGATGAATAGTGTCGAGCGTATCCGTAATCTTCTCGCCGTGGCGCTGATCGCGCCGCTGGCTGCCTGTTCGTCGATCCCGGACATTCCCAATCCGCTCAATGTGATCCCGGGCATCGGTGACGACGATGATGAAAATCTGAACGGCACGGCGCCGGAAGATAACCGCGTTTCGATCATGTCGTTCGAGCAGGGGCTCCAGCTCGATACCGAAGCGGCGTCGGTCGATCTGCCGACGGCGTATGTGAACCAGGTCTGGCCGCAGCCGGACGGCTATCCGACCCATGCCCTGCAGCACACCCAGGCCAGCGGCCCCCTCGAAGTGATCTGGCGCCAGAGCTTCGGTGAAGGCTCGGACAATAACCGCCGTATCATCGCGCGGCCTGTTGTCGCCGATGGCCGCATTTTCACGATCGACGCCAATGGCGTGGTCTTCGCCCACGACGCCGATGGCGGCAGCCGCCTCTGGTCGACGCGTCTGGAAGGCCCCAACCGGCGTGACCGCATGTCTTTCGGCGGCGCCGTCGCCTATGATGGCGGCCGTATCTACGCCCATTCCGGCTACAACTATTTCGTGGCGCTGGATGCCGAGAGCGGTGACGAGATCTGGCGCAGCGATGTGCTGGTTCCCTTCCACGGGGCACCGACCGTGGCCGATGGCCGCGTCTTCGTGACCAGCGACAATAACGAGCTTCTGGCGCTCGACGCCGATGACGGCACCGTCATGTGGACCCATCCGGGTATCGTCGAGACGGCCCGCCTGCTGACCGCGCCGTCCCCGGCCGTGCTGGGCGATCTGGTCATTGCACCCTTCGCCTCGGGCGAACTCATTGCGCTGCGTGTGCAAAACGGCAATCCGATCTGGTCTGACAGCCTGTCCGGTTCCTCCCGTCTGACGGCCGTGTCCGAGATCAATGATCTCGCCGGCAGCCCGGTCATCATGGAAGACACCGTCTATGCGATGAGCCATTCCGGTCTTCTGGTGGCGATTTCGCTGCGCACGGGCGAGCGTCTGTGGACGCAGCCGGCCGGCGGTTCCCAGGCGCCGTGGGTGGCAGGCAATTATCTCTTCGTCACCACGAATGAAGCCGAGATCGTCTGCCTTGACCGCCGTGACGGATCCGTCCTCTGGATGACGCAGCTGGACCTGTTCGAGAACCCGAACAAGCGGCGGGATCGCATCGCCTGGACGGGCCCCGTTCTTGCCGGTGGCCGTGTCTTCGTGGCGTCCAGCAATGGCCAGGGCGCGGTGCTGAATGCCTATGATGGCGAGGTGCTGCGCGAGATGGACCTGCGCGATGATGTCTTCATCGGTCCGGTCATCGCCAACGAGACCATCTATGTCCTCACCGACGAAGCGCGGCTGATCGCAATCCGCTAACCGCAAATCGGGTATCCAGCGGCTTTTTGTGATTTCATTCCGCGTGAAATTGCTCTAGGCGCTCGCCAATGACTGCATATCTTCCCCGCATCGCTGTCGTCGGACGGCCCAATGTGGGTAAATCCACCCTGTTCAACCGGCTGGCCGGAAAACCGCTGGCGATCGTCGACGATCGCCCGGGGGTCACGCGTGACCGTCGCGAGGCGCGCGGCCGGCTGGGCGATATGGAACTCCTGCTGATCGATACGGCGGGCTATGACGATGGCGAGAAGGCCGGTCTGGACGCTGAAATGCGCACCCAGACCGAGATCGCGCTCGAGGATGCCGATCTCTGCCTCTTCCTGATCGATGCCCGTACCGGCGTGACGCCGCTGGACACGAGCTTCGCCGACGTGATCCGCCGCTCGGGCAAGCCGGTCGTGCTGGTCGCAAACAAGTGCGAAGGCCGGTTCGGCGAGAGCGGGTTGATGGACTCCTACGGCCTCGGCCTGGGCGAGCCTGTTCCCCTGTCGGCGGCGCATGGCGGCGGTATCGGCGATCTCTATGACGCTGTCGAGACCGGTCTGGGCGCCATGGCCCGCGATGCCAAGCGCTATCGTGACGACAGCGAGAATCCGCCGCTGCGGATCGCCGTGATCGGCCGTCCGAATGCCGGCAAGTCGACCCTGATCAATGCGCTGATCGGCGAGGAACGCCTGATTACCGGTCCGGAAGCGGGGATCACCCGCGACGCGATCTCGATCGACTGGATGTGGGACGGCCGCCGGGTACGCCTGCACGACACGGCAGGCCTGAGAAAGCGCGGCAAGGTCAATGACCGGCTGGAGCGGATGAGCGCGGCCGACACGCTGCGCGCTGTTAAATTTGCCGAAGTCGTGCTGCTGATCGTCGATGCCGGCCACCCGCTGGAAAAGCAGGACCTGCACCTGGCCGATATGGCCTACAAGGAAGGCCGCGCGGTCGCGATCGCTGTTTCCAAGATGGATCTCGTGCACCAGCGCGACGCCTTCATCAAGGACATCCGCACCGAGTTCGAGCGCCTGCTGCCGCAGATGACCGGCGCGCCGATCCTGCCGATCTCCGCCCTGAAGAAAAAGGGGCTGGAGACGATCATGCCGGCCCTGTCGCGACTGCATACCGACTGGGATGCCAAGGTGAAGACCCGGGATCTCAATGACTGGCTGCACGAGATGATCGAGCGGCATCCGCCGCCCTCGATCAATGGCCGCCGCGTCAAGCCGCGCTATATCACCCAGACCAAGGGCCGTCCGCCGACCTTCGTGATGATGTGTTCGCGCGCCAGCGAACTGCCGGAAAGCTACAAGCGCTATCTGGTCAACGGGCTGCGCGAGGCTTTCGATCTGCCCGGCGTGCCGATCCGTCTGATCGTGAAAGCGGGCAAGAACCCTTACGCCGATGGCGAGCGTGGCGGCAGTGCGCCGGTCCGGGCCGGAGCGCCGGCGCGAGCCAGCATGCCGCGCATCCGTCAGAAGCCCAAGGGCGCCGCCGGATCGGTCAAGAAAGCCGGCAAGCCGGGCAAGGCGGCCGGGCCGCGCAAGCGCAGCTGACGGGAAGAAGACATAGCCGGCCCTTCCCGGACGGCGCTCAGGACGTCTCCAGCCGGTATTTGCGGAAGACCTCGCCCTCATAGCTGACCTCGCCCACCATCTCGGCGCCCAGCCGGGCCAGACCGCGCACATGGCGGCGTGAGGGTGGCAGCAGGAAGGTCACATGGGGGATGCGTGCATCGGTGCGGGCATAGGCGAGGGCCTTGCGGGTGATCGCGAGGCCGAGACCGAAATCCTGCGGCCGCAGCACCAGGCCGTAATCCCAGTCCTCGCCTTCCTTCTGGAAGCCGCCCCAGCCGGCATAGCGCCCGTCCACCAGGATTGCCCAGTGTCCCAGCCCGTCGCGCGCCCAGCACGCCTCCTTGGCGGCGATGAAGGCCGTGCAGGCGTCCATGTCCCAACCGCCCTTCAGCAGGGGCATGTGCTCGGCCAGACGCGGATCGGACATGTGGTCCAGGATCGCGTCCGGCGCGACCCCGGTCAGGCGTGTGAAGGTGATGTCAGGGCGTTGAGGCATGCCGCGCAGCTAGCACCGGCCCGGTGCGACGGGAAGCCGGGGCATCACGCGCTCACGGCAAGTTGAGCGCTAACCTTCGAAACGCACAATCTCGCCGTGGCGGGCACAGTCCGGGCCGACCAGCTCGGCGACCAGCGGCCACAGGGCGGCCGGTTCGGGCAGGGAATTGGGATCCTCGCCCGGGAAGGCCTTGGCGCGCATCCGCGTGCGCATGGCGCCGGGATAGACGACATTGATGCGCAGGCTGGGCGAATTCACATGCTCGGCAGCCCAGGACTGGGCGAGGGCGTCGAGGCCGGACTTGGCGGCCGCATAGGGCGCCCAGAAGGCGCGGCGCGAGCTGGCAGCGCCCGAGGAGATGAAGACGGCACGGCCGGCATCCGACGACAGCAACGGGCCCTCGAAGGCGCGGATCATGCGGGCCGGGGCGACGAGGTTCACACCCAGCACATTCTGCCAGGTCTTGGCCTTCACCTGGGCGGCAGGCGTCAGCTCGCCCAGCGCGCCGGCATTGGCGATCATGATGTCCAGCTTGCCCCAACGATCGGTGACGATCTGGCCGAGCTGCTCGATCCCGTCTTCCGACATCAGGTCCATCGGCACGAGCGTCGTGGTCCCGCCAGCGGCCTTGATGGCGTCGTCCAGCTCTTCCAGGGCACCTTGCGTGCGGGCGGTGGCGATCACATGCGCGCCGGCCTTGGCCAGTTCCAGGGCCAGAGCCCGGCCAATACCCCGCGAGGCCCCGCTGACGAGAGCGAGGCGGCCTTTCAGATCGATGTCGGTCATGCGTCCACCAGAAGCGAGAGCTGGAATTCCTTGGCCGAGAGGTCCCGGTCGTGGTCGACGAGACGCGTGGGGTACTCGCCGGTGAAATAGTGGTCGGCGAGTTGCGGGTTGGCGTCATTGCGCCCTTCGCCGCAGACGGCCTGGTAGAGACCGTCGACCGACAGGAAGCCGAGGCTGTCGGCCTCCAGCTTGGCGGCCATTTCGTCGAGGTCCATGTTGGCAGCGATCAGTTCGGCCCGTCCGGCCATGTCGATGCCGTAGAAGTCCGGGAATTTGATCGGCGGGCAGGCCGAGCGGAAATGGACTTCGGACGCACCGGCCTCGCGCATCATGCGCACGATCTTCAGCGAGGTCGTACCGCGCACGATCGAGTCGTCGATCAGCAGGACGCGCTTGCCGCGCACCGCGGCGGCATTGGCCGAGTGCTTGCGGCGGACCGACAGGTCGCGCCGGTCCTGGGTCGGCTGGATGAAGGTTCGGCCCACGAAGTGCGAGCGGATAATGCCCAGTTCGAAGGGAATGCCGGACGCTTCCGAATAGCCGATTGCGGCCGGCACGCCGCTGTCCGGCACGGGCACGATGACATCGACATCGGCCGGGGTTTCCATCGCCAGCTGGCGGCCCATCTGCTTGCGGGCCTCATAGACCGAGCGGCCGCCGATGATCGAGTCGGGACGGGCGAAATAGATGTATTCGAAGGCGCAGATGCGGGCTGGATGGGCCGGGGCGAAGCGTTCGGAGCGGATGCCGTCCTCGCTCACCACGACAGCCTCGCCGGGCTCGATATCGCGTACGAAACTCGCACCGACCATGTCCAGCGCACAGGTTTCCGAGGCAAAGATCACTGCATCGCCCAGCGTGCCCATCACCAGCGGCCGGATGCCATAGGGGTCACGCGCCGCGATCAGGCGGTCATTGACCAGCGCGACGAAAGCGAAGGCGCCCTGGACCTGTTTCAGCGCCTGCAGGACGCGATTGGTCAGCTTGGTCTTCTTCGACTGGGCAGCCAGATGCAGCACGACCTCCGAATCGGAGGTCGACTGGAAGATGGCGCCGTGGCTGACGAGTTCCTCGCGCAGGACGCGGGCATTGGTCAGATTGCCGTTGTGGGCGAGGGCAATACCGCCGCCGCGCACGTCCGAATACAACGGCTGCACATTGCGCAGCACCGAGGCGCCCTGGGTGGAATAGCGGGCATGGCCGATCGCGACCTTGCCCGGCAGGCGTTGCGGCATGTCCGGCGAGGTGAAGTTCTCGCCGACAAGGCCGAGATAGCGCTCGATATGGAAACGCGACCCGTCATGGGTCGCGATGCCGCAGGCTTCCTGTCCACGATGCTGCAGGGCGTGGAGCCCGAGCGCGGTGAGAACACCGGCATCTACCGCATTGTAAACGGCGAAAACGCCGCATTCTTCCTGGGGGCGATCCGTCTCGGGATCGTAAGTGAGCGTGGCAGTTTGGGGGGTGGCCTGGCTCATCCGTCCTCGTCCTGGTCATCCGTGGTCGAACCGATGAGGTCATCTAGTCGGTTTCGGTCGCGGCTTCCATAGGAGCTGTCATTATTTCTTATTGTTTCTGCAATCGGGTCGTCCTCGCCATAGGGCAGGGGACGGGTCTCGGCCAGTCGCGAGGTCTCAGGCGCCAGTGTCTGCAGGGCCCGGGCCGTTGCACCGACCAGCGGATAGATGCGCGCCTGGGTCACCCAGGCCGGCGGGCGTCCGCTTTCACCCATTGTTGCGGCCATGAAGATCACACCGAGACCGAGCAGGACCAGACCGCGCACGACGCCGAACACGAAGCCCAGCGTGCGGTCGACCACATTCACATCCTCGCCCTTGGCCAGCCCCTTGGACAGCGAGCTCGTCACGAAGGTGACGGCCAGATAGATCAGGATGAACACGGCCGCACCGACGGCGACGGGTGCCAGCCAGTCGGGATCGATGATTTCGCGGGCCGGGCCGATGAAAACCGGCAGGCTCCACAAGGCTGCCAGTGAGGCGGCGACAAAGGCGGTCACCGACAGGGCTTCGCGGACAAAGCCGCGCACCAGCGCCAGGAGGCCGGAAATCAGCAGGATGGCGAGGCCGATCCCGTCGAAGGCACTCAGCGTGCTATCCATCCCTGCAACTCCTACTCTCCCGCCAGAGCCCGCAAAGTCTGCACCAATTCGAGCGCCGTGGCCACGCCAAGCACCCGCACGGGTGCGTTACCGTCGGCCGCTGCCTGGGGCGCAATGGCCGAGTCGAAACCGAGCTTGGCGGCTTCCTTCAGCCGGGCCTCCGAACGGCCGACAGGCCGAACATCGCCGGAAAGACTGATTTCTCCGTAAACAACGCCCTTGCCCGGCAGCGCCACATCCATCGCCGAGGAGACAATGGCGGCGGCAACGGCGAGGTCGGCGGCCGGTTCGGTGATTTTCAGCCCGCCGGCGACGTTGAGGAAAATGTCGCGATTGGAAATATTGACGCCGCAGCGCGCTTCCAGCACGGCCAGCACCATGGCGAGGCGTCCCGAATCCCAGCCCACCACAGCGCGGCGCGGCGTGCCGAAGGCAGCAGGCGCGACCAGCGCCTGGATTTCCGACAGGACCGGCCGCGTGCCTTCCATGCCGGCAAAGACGGCGGCGCCGGGATTGGCCTCGCCGCGGCCATCGAGAAAGAGAGAGGAGGGGTTGGCGACCTCGCCGAGCCCCTTGTCGCCCATCTCGAACACACCGATCTCGTCAGTCGGACCGAAGCGGTTCTTCACGGCGCGCAGGATGCGGAACTGGTGCGAGCGCTCGCCCTCGAAATAGAGCACGGCATCGACCATGTGCTCGACCACGCGCGGCCCGGCGATCTGGCCGTCCTTAGTGACATGGCCGACCAGGATGACGGTGCAGTTCCGCTTCTTGGCAAAGCGCACGAGTTCCTGGGCGCAGGCGCGCACCTGGGCCACCGTGCCCGGCGCGGCCGCCAGCTGGTCGGTCCACAGCGTCTGGATCGAATCGATCACGACAATGTCCGGCTTTTCCGATTTCAGCCCGTCGAGGATGTCGTTGAGCGAGGTCTCGGCGGCCAGCGCGACCGGCGCATCGGCCAGGCCGAGCCTGCGGGCGCGGCGGCGCACCTGGTCGATCGCTTCCTCGCCGGAGATATAGATGGCGCGCGTGTTCTGGCTGGCCAGTTGCGCCATCATCTGCAGGAGAAGCGTCGACTTGCCGATGCCGGGATCGCCGCCGACCAGGATGGCCGATCCGGGCACCAGCCCGCCACCGGCGACCCGGTCCAGCTCGTCTATCCCCGAGCGCAGGCGCGGCGTTTCAGGGGTCTCGGCGCCGAGATCTACCAGTTCCAGCCGGGCCGCGCGGCCGCGCTTTTTCGCGACTGTGGCCTGTGTGCCCAGGGGCGCGGAGGGGGCTTCCTCGACGAGGGTGTTCCACTGGCCGCAATCATCGCACTTGCCCGCCCATTTGGAATGGACGGCACCGCAGGACTGGCAGACATAGACGCTATCGGATCGGGCCATAGGGGTGTGTCTCCTTCTGTTTGCGCACAGTCAAGCAGGGGAGGATGACAGAATGTGTCCGGGGTCAGCGCCGTTTGGCAGCGGGCTTGTAGATGCGGTGGAAACGCAGGCCCAGGCGGACCAGGAATTCGTAGGAAATCGTGGCGGCACTGTCGGCCATGTCCTCGATATCGCCGCCGAGGAAGCAGACCGGATGCCCCGGTGCGAGCGGGATATCGACATCGGTTACATCGACGCCGATCAGGTCCATCGAGACCCGGCCCAGGATCGGCACACGGGTCTCGCCGATCCGGCCGAACCCGCCATTGCCGAAGGCGCGCAGCAGCCCGTCGGCATAGCCGGCCGCGACCGTTGCGATGCGGCGCGGCGTGTCGGCCTCGAAGGTTGCGCCATAGCCCACCGTATCGCCGGGCCGCAGCGTGCGGATCTGCAGGATGGGCGCGTCGATCTCGACTGCCGGTTCGAAGGGCGAGGGATGGCCGGGCGCGGGAACCCCGCCGAACAGGGCGAGGCCGGGGCGCAGCACGTCGAAATGATAGTCCGGCCCCAGCAGCACACCCGCGGAATTGGACAGCGAGGCGGGAATGCCGTGGAACGCCTCGCGGATGCGGGAGAAGCGTTCCAGCTGCCGCGCATTGAGCGGATAGACCGGCTCGTCGGCGCAGGCGAGATGGCTCATGATCTGCCGGACATCGATCGCGTCCAGACGGCCCGGATTGGCGATCAACGCATCGGTTTCCTCCGGGCCGAGGCCCAGACGGTTCATGCCGGTGTCGAAATGCAGGGCGCAGGGCAGGTCCGGCGCCTGTTCGCGCAATTGTTCCAGCTGGGCGAGCTCGTTGATCACCGGGAAGAGCTCGGCCTTGCGCAGGGCCGGCAGTTCGGCGGGCCAGAACCCGTTGAAGACATAGATATCGGCCGGGCGTCCGGCGAGCGCCGTGCGGGCCTCGCGGCCTTCCGACGTATGCGCGACATAGAAGGTGCGGCAGCCGGCATCGGCCAGCGCCGGCACCACTTCCATGGCGCCGAGCCCATAGGCGTTGGCCTTCACCACCGCGCCGGCCTCGGCGCCGGGCGCGAGGTCGCGGATCTTGCGGTAATTCTGCTGGACGGTCGCCAGATCGATGATCAGGCGCGGAGCGGGTTCGGCGCGTGTGTCAGTCGGACTCGTCGTCATAGCGGGTCTCGAGATCGGTGAACTTCGTCAGCATGCCATCAAAGTGGAGCTTTGCCGATCCGATCGGGCCGTGACGCTGCTTGCCGATAATGACTTCAGCGACTTTCTCAATCCGGCGGAACTCTTCTTCCCAGGCGAGATATTCCGGCGTGTCTTCACGCGGTTTCTCGCGTTCCTTGTAATAGGCTTCCCGGTAAACGAACAGCACGACGTCAGCATCCTGCTCGATCGAGCCCGATTCCCGCAGGTCCGACAGCTGCGGTTTCTTGTCGTCGCGGTTTTCCACCTGGCGCGACAGCTGGGAGAGGGCGATCACCGGAACGGCGAGTTCCTTGGCTAGCGCCTTGAGATTCTGGGTGACCTCGGAGACCTCTTCCACCCGGCTGGCGCCGGCACGGGCGCGCGAGGAGGTGACCAGCTGCAGATAGTCGACCACGATCAGGTCGAGACCGTGCGTGCGCTTGAGACGCCGCGCCCGGGCAGCGAGGGCGGAGATGGGCAGGCCGCCGGTATCGTCGATATAGAGCGGCAGGCCCTGGATCTCGAGCACACCGTCGCGGATGTCCTCGTACTGGGCCGCATCGATCGTGCCCTGGCGGATCATGTAGCCGGGAATGCCGGTATGGTCGGCGATCAGACGCGTGGCGAGCTGTTCGGCCGACATTTCCAGCGAGTAGAAGCCGACCACGCCGCCATTGACGGTCTTGCGGGTGCCGTCGGGCTGTTCCTCGTACCGGTAGGCCTTGGCGATGTTGAAGGCGATATTCGTCGCCAGCGAGGTTTTTCCCATCGAGGGACGGCCGGCGAGGATGATCAGGTCCGACGGATGCAGCCCGCCCAGCTTGCGGTCCAGCTCTCTCAGACCCGACGAGATACCGGCCAGCCCGCCTTCGCGCTCATAGGCCGCCGAGGCGGTTTCCACCGATTCCGCCAGCGCCTGCTTGAAGCTGACAAAGCCGCGCGAGGCCGAGCCTTCCTCGGCCAGATTGTAGAGCTGCTGTTCGATGTCCTGGATCAGGGCGCGGGCCTGGACCTCGGCATCGCCGCCGGCGGCATTGGCCAGATCGTGGCCGATGCGGATCAGCTCGCGGCGCAGCGCCAGCTCGTAGATGATCTTGGCGTATTCGACAGCCGCATTGCCCGTCACCGCGCCTTCCATCAGCACGGCGAGATAGGTGGTGCCGCCGATTTCGCGCAGCCCGTCATCGCGGTCGAACTGGGTTTTCAGCACCACGGCATCGGCCAGCGAGCCGCGGCCGATCAGGTCGGCGGCCGTTTCATAGATGCGGCCGTGGACCGGGTCGTAGAAATGCGCCGGCTTCAGCCAGTCGGCGACCCGGTGATACATCTCGTTGTCATACAGAAGCGCACCCAGAAACGCCTGCTCCGCATCCAGGTTGTGCGGCGCCGTATCGGCATCGGCAATCTCGGAGCCGTTCTCGACGAACGGCTGCAGCGCGGTGGTCATTCCGGTTGTCCCCTGTACCTCGCCCGCAGGCGAAGAGCGGATCAATACCGGTCCGGATCGCCCGTGACCACTGTCGAACACTGTCAGATGCAGCTGCCGGGCCGGTCGGCGTTAACGATTGTTGATGGCTGTGGATAACGTTAAGTGCGCCTTGCCTGTCATGGTGTTGACGGTTGGGGCAGGAGAGTTTCAGGAGCGGGAAAACAAGGGGTTGGACGGCCGGGTTATCCACAGTGCGACTGTCATGCGACGGGCCGGGACCGGAAAGGCGTGGTCGTGCGGAAGATCAGCACAATGGCGACCATCTGGATCACGGTCAGCCAGGCGCCGATCGCACCGCCGTCATAATAGGGCAGGAAGGTCGACAGCACCCAGGCCGTTTTCGCCGCAACAAAGTGCACGAGGATGGCGGCAAAAGCCCAGCGGGATCTGAATATGGCCAGCATGGTGGCCAGCGCCGCGCCGGCAAAGGCGATGATGATCGCTGTTTCCAGCGGCCATTCGATCACCGGTCGCACGTCCTCGAACGTCACATTGGGTTCCAGATCGACATATTCGTCGACCGAGAACACGTAGAGACCGAGAATGAAATACCCCTGCGACAGGGCGAGCAGGAAACACAGGAACACGCCAAGCCAGCGCTCGACGAGACGGAAAACAACCGGAAAACCCATTCGCGTCTACTCGGCACGGAAGCAGGTCCGGCCATCCCCTACAATTTCATACGCTAGCGTGCATCTTCCGGATTGGCGATATCAAAAGAAAAAGGGCGGCCCGCCGGGCCGCCCTTTGAAAATTCGGGAACCTGCAGGGCTTACTGCTCGGTTTCCTCGGTCTCGGCTTCGTCGCCGGCCGTCTCGGCTTCCGCAGCCTGCTGGGCAGCCAGTTCCTGGCCTTCCTCGCTGGCTTCGAACAGGGCCGCAGCCTGGGCTTCGGCGATGGCGCGATCTTCGTCGGCCTGGGCCGCGATCACGTCTTCACCGGCCGCCTGGCGTTCGGCTTCCTCTTCGGAACGGGCGACATTGATCGACACCGTCACGGAGACGTCGGCGTGCAGCTTGATGCGCACATCGTGGACGCCCAGCGTCTTGATCGGCGAGTTCAGCACGACCTGCGAGCGGGCAACCGAAGTGCCGCTGGCCGACACGATGTCGGCGATATCGCGGGAGGTGACCGAACCGTAGAGCTGACCGCTCTCGCCGGCCTGGCGGATCATGATGAAGCTTTCGCCATCGATCGTTTCGCCAGCCGTGGCCGCTTCTGCAGCGCGTTCGGCGTTACGCTTTTCCAGCGCTTCGCGTTCGGCTTCGAAACGGGCCAGGTTGGCTTCGGTAGCGCGCAGCGCCTTTTCCTGCGGCAGCAGGAAGTTGCGGGCGAAGCCCGGACGCACGGAGACAACGTCACCCATGGCGCCAAGGTTTTCCACGCGTTCAAGGAGAACCAGTTTCATGTGTCAGTCCTCCCTCAATCGACCACGTACGGCAGCAGGGCCAGCTGGCGGGCGCGCTTGATGGCGCGGGCCAGTTCACGCTGCTTCTTGGCCGAAACCGCGGTGATGCGGGACGGCACGATCTTGCCGCGCTCGGACATGTAGCGGAGCAGCAGCTTGGGGTCCTTGTAATCGATCTTCGGCGCGTTTTCGCCGGAGAACGGGCAGACCTTGCGGCGACGCATGAACGGACGGCGTGCCGGCAGGTTGGAAATGTTTCCGGAAGACATCTGTTAAGTCCTTTCTAGCTGCGCTCGCGACGGCCGCGACGATCGTCCTTCTTGGACAGGATCGCGGACGGCTCTTCGCTGTGGTCCTCGACACGGACCGTCATGTGACGGATCACGTCTTCGGACAGGCGCTGGATACGGTCCAGTTCGGCAACGACATCCGCCGGAGCGTCCATGTCGATCAGGCCGTAATGGCCCTTGCGGGACTTGTTGATGCGGTAGGCAAGGTTGCGCAGACCCCAGTATTCGGTCTTGCCGGTCTTGCCGCCCTTCTCTTCGATCAGGGCTTTGGTCTCTTCGATGAGAGATTCCATCTGCGCCGGGGAAATGTCCGGACGCGCAATGAAGATGTGCTCGTAAAGTGCCATGTCGGCTCCCTTCATAAGCGGTTGCGGCGCACACCATGCCGAAGGGTCGGGCAGGTCTGCGGCGGCTCCGAAATCCCTGATCCTGCACCATGCAGGATCGACCGGAAGAACGGACCGCAACCAAGCGAAGCGCGGGCCTTACCCGAATTGAATGCACAGCGCAAGGCGCAAGCGCCCTTGCGCCCGGCCTCCCGCAGGAGGTATCGAGCGAACCCGAACAGATCGGCCATTTGAGAGTCGGGAAGGGAATACTCCATGAAATTTGCCTTTGTCTTCCCCGGTCAGGGCAGCCAGGCCGTCGGCATGGGTCAGGAACTGGCGGAGCGCTTTGCCAGCGCGAAGGCGGTGCTGGACGAAGTCGACGCAGCGCTGGGCCAGGACCTGTCGGGCCTGATGGCCAATGGTCCTATCGAAGACCTCACCCTCACCGAGAACGCCCAGCCGGCCCTGATGGCGGCCAGCTTGGCCGTGATGGCAGTTCTGAAGAGTGAGTTTGACGTAAACGTCAACGCCGCCGAATTCGTCGCCGGTCACAGTCTTGGCGAATATTCGGCCCTGGCGGCTGCCGGTGCGCTGTCGGTCAGTGATGCGGCGAAACTGCTCAAGCTGCGCGGTCAGGCCATGCAGAAGGCCGTGCCGGTGGGCGAGGGCACGATGGCGGCGCTTCTCGGCGCCGACGAGGATCTTGCGGCCCAGGCCGTTGCTGCGGGCGCCCAGGCGGGTGTCTGCGCGATCGCCAACGACAACGCGCCGGGCCAGATCGTGATCTCCGGGTCCGTCGCGGCTATCGATGCCGCCATCGCCAGGGCCGGCGAGCTGGGCCTGAAGAAGGCGATGAAACTGCCGGTCTCCGCGCCCTTCCATTGCCCGATGATGCAACCGGCCGCCGACGCGATGGCCGAAGCGCTCGCCGCAGCAACGATCAAGCCGCCCGTCGTGCCGGTGGTGGCCAATGTCACCGCGCGCCCGACCGATGATGTCGAGACGATCCGCCGTCAGCTGGTCGAACAGGTGACCGGCCGCGTACGCTGGCGCGAAAGCGTGTTGTGGATGGTCGAAGAGGCGGGTATCGGCACGCTGGCCGAGGCCGGTTCGGGCAAGGTGCTCACCACCATGCTCAAGCGTACCACCAAGGACGCCAATGGCGTTGCCCTCAATTCCGCCGACGATCTGGAAGCTTTCGCGGCAGCTCTCAAGGAGAACGCATGATGTTCGATCTTACCGGCAAGAACGCCCTCGTGACCGGTGCGACCGGCGGGCTGGGCAATGCGATTGCCCGCAAGCTGCATGCCCAGGGCGCGACCGTTGCCCTGTCCGGCACGCGCGAAAACGTGCTGCAGGAGCTCGCCGGCGAGCTGGGCGAGCGCGCCCATGTCCTGCCCTGCAACCTGTCCGACGCCGACGCCGTCGACGCCCTGCCCAAGCAGGCCGCCGAGGCGATGGGCGCGCTGGACATCCTGGTGGCCAATGCCGGCATCACCAAGGACCAGCTCCTCATGCGCATGAAGGATGAGGACTGGGACACGGTGATGCGCATCAATCTGGAAAGCTATTTCCGCCTGTCCCGTGCCGCCCTGCGCGGCATGATGAAGGCGCGTTGGGGCCGCATCATCGGCATCACCTCCGTCGTCGGCGTCACCGGCAATCCGGGCCAGACCAATTATTGCGCCTCCAAGGCGGGCATGATCGGCTTTTCCAAGTCGCTGGCCCAGGAAGTCGCAGCGCGCGGTGTGACGGTGAATTGCGTCGCGCCGGGCTTCATCGCCTCGCCGATGACCGACGCGCTGACCGACGACCAGAAGGCCGCCATCCTGACGAAAATTCCTGCCGGCGATCTGGGTTCGGGCGACGACATTGCCGCCGCCGTGGTCTATCTCGCCAGTTCCGAAGCCCACTATGTCACCGGCCAGACCGTCCATGTGAATGGCGGTATGGCGATGATCTAGCGGCAATATCCGAGCCTGCGGACACGGTGTCACATTCTGGCGTCCTGTCATTATGTGTGCTACGTGCCCGCGCATCTTGGGGAGGGGCCTTGTAATTGGGCACTTCCCGTCTTCTCCTGCACCGCTATAGTCTCGCGGTGATTCATTATGAGGGTCTGAAATGTCTGACGTTCTCGAGCGCGTTAAGAAAATTGTTGTCGAACATCTCGATGTCGAGGCCGAAAAGGTCACGGAAAACGCGAGCTTCATCGACGACCTGGGCGCTGACAGCCTGGACAATGTCGAACTGGTGATGGCGTTCGAAGAAGAGTTCGACATCGAAATTCCGGATGATGCCGCCGAGCACATTCAGACGGTCGGTGACGCCGTGAAGTTCATCTCCGAGAAGGTGGGCTAACGACCCCTTCATGCGTCGCGTCGTTGTCACAGGCATCGGGCTCGTCACGCCGCTGGGCTGCGGGCGGGAAGTCGTTTGGGAACGTCTTCTCGCCGGTCAGTCAGGGCTGGGTCCGATCGAACATTTCGAAACGGATGATCTGGCCTGCCGGATCGCCGGACTTGTTCCACGCAGCGACGGGCGCGGCGGCGGCCGCGAGGGCGATGCCGGGGTGTTCAATCCCGACGACGTCCTGAGCGCCCGCGATCGACGCCGGGTCGACGATTTCATCCTCTACGGGATTGCCGCCGCCGACGAGGCGATTGCCGACAGCGGCTGGACCCCCGGGACGGAAGACGAAAAGCAGCGCACCGGCGTCATGATCGGGTCGGGGATTGGCGGTCTGGAGACCACCTACCAGGCCTCGGTCGATCTGCACGAGAAGGGGCCGCGGCGCCTCTCTCCCTTCATCATTCCCGCCATGCTGATCAATCTGGTCTCCGGCCAGGTCTCGATCCGTCATGGCCTGAAAGGTCCGAACCACGCCGTGGTGACGGCCTGTTCGACCGGCGCCCATGCCATTGGCGATGCGGCCCGCCTGGTCGCGCGCGGCGATGCCGATGTGATGGTGGCCGGCGGTGCCGAAGCTGCCGTCTGCCGTCTGGGCATTGCCGGTTTCGTCGCCTGCAAGGCGCTTTCCACCGGTTTCAACGACACGCCTGAAAAGGCCTCGCGCCCCTATGATACCGGCCGCGACGGTTTCGTCATGGGCGAGGGGGCCGGCATTGTCGTGCTGGAAGACTATGAGCATGCCAAGGCGCGCGGCGCGAAAATCTACGCCGAAGTGACGGGCTATGGCCTGTCCGGCGACGCCTATCACATCACGGCGCCTGCCGAGGATGGCGATGGCGGTTTCCGCTCCATGTCCGCCGCGCTGAAGGATGCCGGGCTGGAGCCGGGCGATATCGACTATGTCAATGCGCACGGCACTTCGACGCCGCTGGGCGACGAGATCGAGCTGCGCGCCGTCGAACGCCTGTTCGGCGACAGCGCTGACGGTCTCGTCATGTCATCGACCAAATCGGCGATCGGCCACCTTCTGGGTGCGGCCGGTGCGGTCGAATCGATCTTCTCGATCCTGGCGATCCGCGACGGTGTCTGCCCGCCCACGCTGAACCTGGACAATCCATCGGTCGAGACCGCGATCAACCTGGCGCCCAAGGCCGCCGTGAAAAAGCCGGTCCGCGCCGCCCTGTCGAACTCTTTCGGATTCGGCGGGACCAACGCGTCCGTGGTATTCGTCGCCGCAGAGTGACGCCTGTCGGGGAAATGTGAATGAGCGAGACGCCTGCGCCGAAGTCCGGAAACGGGCTGGCGAAATTCTTTATCGGATTGCTGGTGGTTCTCGTCGTGCTGGCGCTCGGTGCGCTGGGTGCGCTCTATGGCGGCTATAAATGGCTTGAGGCCGAGTTCGCGGAGCCGGGCCCGGCCGCTGAAGAGACCGTTATTCTTCTGCCGCGCGGTGCCGGGCTGATCCGCATTGCCCAGCAGCTGGAAGACGAGGGGGTGATCACCGATCGCCGTATCTTCCGCGTTGCTGTCACCCTGGACGAGGGCGACCGGGCACTGCGTGCGGGCGAGTACCGTATCCCCGCCGGCGCCTCCATGGCCCAGATCTACGAACTCCTGCGCTCCGGCCAGACCGTGCAGCATCCCGTCACCTTCGCGGAAGGGCTGACCAGCGCGATGATCGTGGCCGTGCTCAACGAGGTCGAGGTCCTGACCGGCGAGATCACCGAGATTCCGGCCGAAGGCACGCTCCTGCCGGAGACCTATCTGGTCACCCGCGGCACCTCGCGTCAGGAGGTCATCGACCGCATGGCGGCTGCCCAGACGGCGCTGCTCGACGAGCTGTGGCCGGCCCGTGCGGAAAACCTGCCCTTCGATACGCGTGAAGAGGCGATCATCCTCGCCTCGGTCGTGGAGAAGGAGACAGGCGTCGCGTCCGAGCGTCCGGAAGTGGCGTCCGTATTCGTCAACCGGATGCGGCGCGGCATGCGGCTGGAGAGCGATCCGACCATCATCTACGGCATCTCGCGCGGCGAGGCGCTGGGCCGCGGCCTGCGCCGGTCGGAAATCGACAATACCGGAAATGCCTGGAACACCTATCAGATCGCCGGCCTGCCGCCGACGCCGATCGCCAATCCGGGCCGCGAATCCCTGGCCGCTGTGCTCAACCCGGCCGAGACGAGTGCGCTCTTCTTCGTCGCCGACGGCACGGGCGGCCATGTCTTTGCCGACACCTATGCCCAGCACCTGCGAAATGTGGCGCAATGGCGCCGTATCGAGCGTGAGCGCCGCTCGAACGGGGGGCGGTGATGGGCGTGCTGTCCGGCATGACGGGGTTTGCCCGCTGCGAAGGCGTGACGGGCGACTGGCGCTGGACCTGGGAGGCGCGCAGCGTCAACGGCAAGGGGCTGGAGGCCCGCTTCCGTTTCCCGCCCGGCCATGACCGTCTGGAAGCCAAGGCCCGCGATCTCGCCAAGGCCCGCTTCACGCGCGGCAATGTGCAGGCGACCCTGATCCTCAAGCGCGACGCGTCCGGTTCCGGACTGGATATCGACACCGCCCGGATCGATGCCCTGCTGAAAGCCGCGGCGCCCTATGTCGAGCGCGGCGTGATCGCCAAGCCGAGTTTCGAAGGGCTGGTGGCGCTCGCCGGTTCGCTGGGCGGTCCGCAGGACCAGAGCGCAGACCCGGCGCTGGACACGGTGCTGCTGGACGGGCTCGCAGAGGCACTCGACGCGCTCCAGGCTGCACGCCGCGATGAGGGGCGCACGCTCGAGACCGTGCTGAGCGGCCATATCGACACGATCGAACAGCTCACCCGCGAGGCCGCTGCGAGCGCAGCGGTGCGCATCGACACGATCCGCGACCGCCTGGCCGCCAAGTTTGCGGAACTGATCGAGGGCGATCTGCCGGAAGACCGGCTGGCCCAGGAAGCCGCTGCACTCGCCGTGAAGATGGATGTCCGCGAGGAGCTGGACCGGCTGGAGGCGCACATCGCCTCGGCGCGCGAGCTTCTGGCTGCCGGTTCGCCGACGGGCCGCAAACTGGACTTCCTGTCGCAGGAGTTTAATCGCGAAGCGAACACTCTATGCTCCAAGTCTTCCGATTCTTCACTCACGCAGATCGGCCTGGCGATCAAGAACGCCGTCGATCAGTTCAGGGAGCAGGTACAGAATGTCGAGTGACGGCCATTCCGGACCGATTTTCCGCGGCCGCCGCCGGGGTGTTCTTCTGGCGCTGTCCAGCCCGTCGGGCGCGGGCAAGACGACGCTGTCCAAGCGCCTGATCAGCCAGAATCCCGATGTCATTCTGTCCGTGTCGGCGACGACCCGCGATCCGCGCCCGGGCGAGGTCGATGGCCAGGACTATCACTTCATGTCCGTCGACGATTTCAAGGCGAAGGCGGCCGAGGGCGAGTTCTTCGAATGGGCGGAAGTGTTCGGCCGTTATTACGGCACGCCGAAAACACCGGTCATGGATGCCGTGGAAGAGGGCCGCGACGTGGTCTTCGACATCGACTGGCAGGGCGCCCGTGCGATCGCCGAACAGGCACCGGAAGACACGGTGCGTGTCTTCATCCTGCCGCCCTCGCTGGCACTGCTGGAAGAGCGCCTGCGCAAGCGCGGCCAGGATACGCCGGAGATCATCAAGGGCCGCATGGACCGCGCCAAGGACGAGATCTCGCACTGGCACGAATACGACTACATCATCGTCAATGACGACTTCGCCCGTGCGCTGGAAAAGCTCAGCCTGATCCTGCACGCCGAACGCCTCAAGCGCACCCGCCATCCCTGGCTCGACGATTTCGTCGACGCGATCATGGATGAAGAATAGGCGACAGGGCCTCAGCCCTTCGCGGCGCGCCAGGCTTCGGCCAGCCGCCGGAACCCGGCCACATCCACCGTTTCCGCCCTTGCACCGGGATCGATCCCGGCTGCAATGAGCAGATCTTCTGCACTCGCAGGCGTCTGTCCGGCGGCCTGGGCGAGGCTGCGGCGCAGCGTCTTGCGGCGCTGGCCGAAGGCCGAGGCGGTGACAATGCCCAGTGCCTCGACATCGGCGAAGCGTTTGTCGTCCGGCAGCGGATCCAGCACCACGACGGCGCTGTCGACCTTGGGCGGCGGGGTGAAGGCCCGCGCCGGCACTTTCAGCCCCATACGCACATCACAGCGCGCCTGGGAGATCACGGCGAGGCGGCCATAGGCCTTTGTGCCCGGCGCCGCGACGACGCGGTCAGCAACCTCGCGCTGGAACATCAGCACGGCGCGCGACCACCAGACCGGCTCGGCTTCGAGCCATTTGATCAGCAACAGCGTTCCGACATTATAGGGCAGGTTGGACAGGATGATCCGCGCGCCGTCGCGCGGCAGGCTGGCATCCTCGTCGACCTTGAGGGCATCGGCTTCGATGATGTCGAGACGCCCGCCACTGGCCGTGCCGATCTCGCCCAGCGCGCCCAGGAAGCGGCTGTCCTTCTCGATCACGGTCAGGGTTTTCGCACCCGCGGCCAGGATGGCGCGGGTCAGCCCGCCGGGTCCGGGCCCGATCTCGACAGCATGGGCCGCCGACATGTCGCCGGCCAGGCTGGCAATCTTGCCGGTCAGATTGAGGTCGAGCAGGAAGTGCTGGCCGAACGCCTTGTTGGCGCCCAGGCCATGGGCGGCGATGACGTCGCGCAGCGGGGGCAGGGCGTCGAGACTCATCCGCGATGCTCCGCAATCTCTGCGGCCTGGCGGATCGCCGCGATCAGGCTGTCGGCGCGCGCCACGCCCTGTCCGGCAATCGCGAAGGCGGTGCCGTGATCCGGCGAAGTCCGCACGATCGGCAGGCCCAGCGTGATGTTCACCCCGCCATGGAAGTCCAGCGTCTTGACCGGGATCAGGCCCTGATCGTGATAGAGGCAGACCGCGGCATCATACTGTGCACGGGCCTCGGCGTGGAACATCGTGTCGGGCGGCAGGGCGTCGGTGATGTCGATCCCTTCGGCGCGCAGGGCGGCCGCTGCGGGATTGACGATCTCGATCTCCTCGCGGCCCAGGGCACCGCCTTCGCCCGCATGCGGGTTCAGGCCGGCCAGGGCGAGCCGCGGCGCGGCAATCCCGAAATCGCGGATGAGCGCATGATGGGTCAGGCGGGCAATCCCGGCGATCCGCTCGTGCGTCAGCGCCGCGAGGGCGTCGCGCAGGGAGAGGTGGATGGTCGCCAGAACCACGCGCAGCCCGCCGCCGGACAGCATCATGGCGGGGCCGCGCGGGCCCTCGACCGGTGCATCGGCGGTCAGTTCGGCGAGATATTCGGTGTGACCGGGAAAGCTGAACCCGGCTTCGTAGAGCACGGCCTTGGAGATCGGCGCCGTCACCAGGGCCGAGGCCTTGCCGGCGCGGCAGAGGGCGACACCGGTCTCGATGGCGGACGTGATTGCGCGCGCATGGGCCGCATCGGGCAGACCGGGCGTGACCGGTGCGGAACAGGTGTGCGGCGTGGCGAGAACGGCGAGACGGTCGCCGGGAAGCTGTGCGTCCGGAGCGTCGACAATGGCTGGCCCCGGAAGGCCGAGCCGGGCAGCGGTGCTTGCGAAAACGCCAGGGTCGCCGAGGGCGACCAGCGGAATGGACGCTCCCAGTTCCGTCCGGGTTTTCAGGATGATCTCGGGGCCGATCCCGGCCGGATCACCCATCGAAACGACGATGGGTGAGCGCGGTGTCATCACTCGCGGATCTCGATGGTCGCGTCGCGGCGCAGATCGCGCAGCCAGCGGCGCGAGAGCAGCGACAATTGCTGACCGCGCAGCTGCGATTCAACATCGTCGCGGCTGGGCACGCCGGGGCCGGTAATGGCGCGGTTGCAGACGATCAGTGCTGTCAGGCCGGCCGGTGTATCGATGACGCCGGTATTTTCACCGACATCAAGCGGTTCGAGCGCGAGGCGGATTTCGTCACGCATGGCGTCGGCACCGATGCTGCCGAGGGGCGTGTGGATGGCACCGTCGAAACGGTCGGCCACAGCCTGGCTCGCTTCACACTGCGGATTGTCGGACAAGGCCCGCTGCAGGCGGCTGCGCGTATCGTCCTGCGTGGCGCTTTGCGGGATCGTGATCTGCACGAGATCGTATTGCAGCGAGGTCGTGCCGTCGCGCACGGAGACCAGGGCAATGACCATGAAGCCACCCGGCACCTGGACCGGATTGGACAGGGCGCCACGGCCACCGGACTGTTCGAACTGCCGGCGCATCTGCGGCATGATCGCGGCGACTTCCGGCTGCAGTTCGGACAGCGCGACCCAGCCGATCTCGCCACTGGCCGCGGCCGAGCTCGCATCGGAAAACTGGCGGGCCAGTTCCGGGAAGGACGCGCCCTGCTGCAGCTGGTTCATGACTGCGATCACGCGTTGCAGCGTGGCCTGCTCCTGACCGGGGCGGCGCACCTCGAAGAACATCTCGTAGATGTAGAATTGCGGCTGGGAGGCGCTGGCGACCAGACGGTCCAGTGCCAGCTCGATCTGTTGTTCGGAAATCCGGATACGCGAGCCATAGCGGCCATTGACCAGGATCTGCCAGGCGATTTCCGCTTCGATCTGGCTGCGCAGGGTCGAGGCATCGATGCCCGAATTCTGCAGATCGGCCAGGATTTCGTCGATCGTCGCATTGTTGCGGCTGGCAAGGTCGAGAAGGGCGTTATTGATTTCCGCGTCCTCGATCTCGATTTCATATTCCCGGGCCGCCTGCATCTGCAGGTGCTCGTCGACCAGGCCGCGCAGGGCTTCGTCCTGCACCCGCGCCAGCGTCTGCTCGTCGACTTGCGACATGCGGGAGGTCGAGATGATCAGACGCATCCGGTTGCGCACATCGACCGTGGTGATCGGTTCGTCATTGACGAGCGCAGCAACCCCCTCCGTCGTCTGGGCGTGTGCACCACCGGCAAGCACCATGGCGGGCAACACCGTCAGAGCGGCAAACAGGGCGAAGACGAAGTTCTTGGCGGTCATAAGCAATCGCATTTCGGTTCGGCGCGGAACATTACTCAAACTCGGCAGGGGCGCAATCATGGGACACCGTTACTGTTCGGGGTCCAGGCTGCCCAGGGTAAAGAGGGTAATCCGGAACTGGATCGATTCCGAGGGGCCCAGGCGCTGGATTCCCAGATCTTCACGCTGATAGACGATCTCGAACTGGGTGCACTCGTCGCGATACATGAAGCCGGTCTCCTGGCGGCGCGACAGATCGCGGTCGATATCGCGGGTCACACGCGCCACCGCACTCCAGCGGTCGGTCATGCGGACCTGTACATCTGCACGTAGTTCACGTTGAGGCCCGCGTGTGGCTGCGTCGTCGCTCGTGTCCAGATATCCCACCATGGCATCGAACCAGTCACCATCGTAGCGGGTCTCGATCTGCAGCGTGTTGACGTCGTAATCTTCAGTGTCGAGGCGGGTCTGTATCTCCGCGGAGAATTGGGCGATGTCGATCTCGCCGGCAACGACATAGTCGGAACTCTCTTCGAACAGGCCGCTGGTCGGGCCGAAGGCGGCATCGCCGTCAAAACGCTCGCTGCGGCCCACAAAAGCGCGGAAGCGGCCCGTCTCGCCCCAGAAAGCCGTGGCGCGCAGGCCATAATTGGCGCGCGTGCCTTCTTCCCAGATGTCGTAGCCGGACGCCCGGACCGGCTCGAACAGCATGCTTTCGTCCAGATCGGTCGACAGTGTGTCCTCATTGAGAATACGGTCCCGCTCGGGGTCATCTGTCGCCGCGACAAGCGACAGGACCGGTTCGATCACCCAATCGACCTGTTCGCCGGGGCGATAGAAGGGCCAGCTGAACTCCGTACCCACCAGGCCCAGTGCGCGCGTGAAACTGTCGGTATCGTCCTGACCGGCCGGCACCGGCAGATCGGCGAGATTGTAATAGTCCACACGGCCCAGCGCGAAGGGCTCGACCACCACACCGCCGGGGGCGATCCAGCGCGTGCGCCAGTCGGCCGTCGCGCTGCCGCGCGTATAGTCGGTACCGGCTTCGCGGGTCAGGTGCACGGCATTGCCGTTCAGCGACAGGCGGCCCCAGCCATCGGGTGCATCGACGACCTGCGTCACATCGATCTGCGGCGCCAGGTTCGGCAGGGTGTCGTCGTCGACACTGGTGATCAGCGATTGGTAGGTCGCGGCCAGAAACGAGCCATAGCGGTGCCGGGTCCGGTTTTCCACAAAGAGCTGGCTGACCAGCTGGCGGTTGACCGCCTCGATCGGCTGGCCGAGATCCTTGGCGCGCTCGGAAAAATCATAGCGGCGCAGGTGAAGGTCGTCGGAGGCGCGCTGGATGCCGAAACCCCACCGCCAGTCTTCATTGATCTCGAAACGGCCGCCGCCGAACACGTGCCAGCGCCATTCCTCGTCGCCAAAGCGTTCGCCATCGCTGTCGATCTCGAACTCACGCGTCAGGCTGGCCTCGAATTCGGTAAAGCCCGACCAGAAGCGCTTGCGATACTCGGTGTAGAGAAGCGGATTTACATTGGTCATCACGCGCGGCGCGATGACGATGTCCTGAGACGGGGACAGCGACCAGTAATAGGGCTGCTGGTAGACGAAACCGAGCCGTGAAGAGACGCCGATCTTGGGAAAGAGAAAGCCCGAGCGCCGCTCGGACGAGGGGTCGGCGTGTGCGAAGACCGGGGCGTAGAGCACCGGCACGCCGAGAACTTCCAGCCGCGCATCGCGGTAGTAGATCATCTGCTCTTCGGCATTCTGGTGCACCTGGCGGGCCCGCAGGCGCCAGGTCGGATTGCCTTCGCCGTTCTCGCACAGCTCGCACGCGGTGTAGTAGGCGTCGCGCAGCGTCATCGAGGCATTCTCGTCACGGATTGCCGAGGCAGCCGCGACGCGGCCATTGCGTTCCAGCCTGGATGCAAAGCCCAGCGCGATACCCGAGGACAGGGCCGAATCGAGCTCGACCTCGTCGGCATATTGCGGGTAGGGGCCCTGGCCGATGATCACGACATGACCGCGGGCGATCACGCGATTGCTTTCGGGGTGGTATTCCAGCTCGTCCGCCATCAGCGTGCGGTCCTGCTGGCGTACGCGCACATTGCCGCGCGCGACATAGCCGCCCGCAGCGAGATCGTCGATCCGGTCGGCTTCCAGGTAGATGGGCGGGTCCGACGGTTCCGGCGTCTGCGCCAGCGCCTGGGCAGGAGCCGCCATCGCCAGCGCCGTCGTGCTCAACAAAACTGCCGCGAGGCGGCGAACCTGTGACGCCATGCGCGTCATCCCCTTGATCTGTCCCGAACCCCGGCCGAACGGATCGAACCTGACTAGCCGAACCCGCCGCCCGCGTCCATGCCGTCAGCCGTCTTCGGTCGACGCAATATAGGTCAGCGCCATCAGCGCGGTGATTGCCGGTGCCGCCCAGGCGGCCGTCAGCGGCGGCAGGGCGCCTGTTGCTCCGAACGAGCTGAGGACTTCCTGGAAGAAGAACATCACGAAACCGGCCAGCCCGCCGACCAGTGCAAAGGCGGCCGCCCCGCCCAGCCGGTGCAGGCGAAGGGTCGCGGCGGCGGCGATCAGCGTGGCCGCCAGCAGTGTCAGCGGCAGGGCCAGCAGGCCGTGCCAGCGCAGCTCGTAGCGCGCGGTTGCGAGCCCGGCATCGCGGGCCGTGGCAATCAGGCCCGGCAGGTCCCAGAAGGACACGCCCTGCGGCGAGCGGGCCCGCTCGAACAGCGCCTGGCGGTTGATCTGGGTCGGCAGGGTGATCATGCCGAGTTCCAGCGCGCTTTCATTGGGAAGGCGCTCGATCGCGTCGGTGACTTCCCAGAACCCGTCCATCAATTGCGCCGTGGCGCCGTCGATGCGGCGTTCCAGGCTGGGCACGCCCTCATCGCTCAGAGAGAAGTGATAGAAGGTCGGGTGCCGCACTTCCTGGCGGTTCTCTTCCAGCGCCATGGCGGAGATTACCGTGAAACCGTCGGCCGTGGTCTCGCGCAGCCAGACCGGCTCTTCCACGCCCGGCGTCTGGCGCACATTCATCAGCGCGTCGCGGCGGCGCTGGAATTCGGCATTGCCGGCGGCGGCCAGCGGGTTGAGCGCTGTGGCGCCGATCACCCCGGCCACGACGGCGAATAGCATCGGCGCCGTCAGGATCCGCCAGGCCGACATGCCCGAGGCGCGCATCACGATCAGTTCGGAGCGGCGGTTCAGGCGGAAGAGCGAGGTCAGGATGCCAAACAGGAAGATGAAGGGCAGGGTGGTTTCCAGCAGCAGCGGCGTCTTCAGCAGGGTCAGGCCCAGAAGGTCGAGCGTCGACACATCGACTCGCGTGCCGATCGCGCGCGACTGTTCGACGAAATCGACCAGCACGATCACCGTGGTGATGGTCAGCAGCGCCAGGCCCAGCCCGCTCAGCGTCTGGGTCAGCATGTAACGATTGAGACGGCCGCCGGTCATGCCACCACCTCCGGTCCGGACAGCGGCGATGTTTCGGCGGGCGGGTATTTGGGCCGGCGGCGGGCGGGCCAGTAGATCACGGCCAGCGCGCCGGCAATGCCCGCCAGCGGAATGATGTACTGCATGGCATTCATCGCGCTGTCGTCGGCGCTGGCCGACTGCACGCCGAAGCCGACCAGGCGCATCGTCATGCCGGCGGCCACCGCGATCATCACGCGGCGCGAATGGCCCATGCGCGAATGGTCGCCCGCCAGGAAGGCGGCTGCGGCGATCAGCGCGAAGGCGATATTGTAGAGCGGCGCCGACAGGCGGTAATGCGCTTCCGCCCAGGCCCGTTCGGGACCGCCGGTGCGGGCGATCGTGCCGGCATCGGGCCAGATCAGCTCGTGCAGGAAGCGGTCGCTTTCCTTGAAGAACATGGCGTCGACCGGGCCGATGAACTCGCCCAGGTCGAATTCGGTGCGGTCGAAGGAGCCGTAGAACAGCTCGCCCGCCTCGTCGATCTGCTGGCGATTGCCGTCGATCAGCACCATCACCGAGCGGTCGTCGGTGCGCACCACGACGCCCTCGCGCGCGGTCAGCGTGGATTGTTCCTCGCCGCGTGTGTCGTCGATCAGGATGTCCTGCATGCGGCCGGACCGGTCGCGGTCGCGGGCATAGATGGTCACACCATCGCCCAGCTGGGTGAAGGCGCCGGGCGTGATCAGGCTGGCGGCGACATCCGAACGCAGCTCGTGCAGCGAGCGGCGCATCTCGCGATAGGAAATCGGCTGGACGAAGAGGTTGATGGCGAGGTTGGCGATCATCACATAGACCGCCAGGCGCAGCACCGGCGTGATCATGCCGAACCGGCCGAGGCCCGAGGCCTGCGTCACCACCAGCTCGCTGTCGCCGGACAGCCGGTTCAGCGTCGACAGCACGGCGACGAACAGCGCGAGCGGGACCAGGAGGGCGGTCAGATGCGGCAGGGCCAGCAGCGTGATCTTGATGAAGGTCAGTGCAGTTTCCGAATAGCCGGAGACCAGATCGACATTCGACAGCGACTGCGTCAGCAGTGCCAGTGCAGCGAAGGCCCCGACCGCGGTCAGGAAGGGCCAGAGCAATTGCTTGAAGAAATACCGCTGAACGAGAATCATGATCCGGCTTGTGCTGCGCGATCCGCCTTCTATCTCACGTCGTGATCGGATACCACTTCCGCGACATATGTTTTTGCGCCCGGCTGACATGTCCGGGCCTTCGCCACACCGGAGAGGGAAGCCATGAAAATCGAATTCGCCGCTGCCGCCAGCACGTCCGGAGCGATCGCCGTACCGGTCTATGAGGGTGCGAGCTTGTCGGCTGCGGCCGAGACGCTGGACGGGGCGACCTCGGGCGCCGTGAAGCGGGCCGTGGCGGCTTCGCGTTTCTCCGGCAAGCCGGGCCAGACGCTCGAAATCGTGGCGCCGTCGGGTGTCGAGAACAGCCGCATCGTGCTGTTCGGCCTGGGCGAGAAGGACAAGCGGTCGGCCTCGACGCTGGAAAAGGCCGGTGCCGCCGTCGCCAAGCTGCTGCTCACCAGCGGCGAGACGTCTGTCGCTGTCGCGCTCAATGGCGAGACCGATGCGGAAGGCGCGGCTCGCGCCGCGCTCGGTGCCCGTCTGGCGGCCTATCGCTACGACCAGTTCCGCACCAAGCTGAAGGACGACCAGAAGCCCTCGCTGGAAACCGTCTCCATCGTCGTCGACGACACGTCTGCGGCGGACAAGGAATGGGCGAGCTGGGGGGCTGTGGCCGACGGGGTCGACCTGGCGCGCGACGTCACCAACCTGCCGCCGAACGTGCTGAACCCGGAAACCTACGCCAAGAAGATCGAAGGCCTGGCCGAGTTCGGCCTCGAGATCGAGATCCTCGACGAGGTCCACATGACCGAGCTGGGCATGGGCGCGCTTCTGGGTGTCGGCCAGGGCTCCGAATTCGAGAGCAAGATCGCCATCATGAAGTGGAATGGCGGCAAGGAGGGCGATGCGCCGCTGCTCTTCGTCGGCAAGGGCCTGACCTTCGACAGTGGCGGTATCTCGCTGAAGCCGGGTGCCGGCATGGACGAGATGCGCGGCGATATGGGCGGTTCGGCCGCCGTGGTCGGCCTGATGCGCGCGCTCGCCGGCCGCAAGGCGAACGTCAATGCCATCGGCATTGTCGGCCTGGTCGAGAACATGCCCGACGGCAATGCCCAGCGCCCGGGCGATATCGTCACCTCCATGTCCGGCCAGACGATCGAGATCCTCAATACCGACGCGGAAGGCCGTCTCGTGCTGGCCGATGTGCTCTGGTATTCCCAGGACCGGTTCAAGCCGAAGCTGATCATCGACCTGGCGACGCTGACCGGCGCCATGCTGATCGCGCTGGGCAACACCCGCGCCGGCATTTTCACCAATTCCGACGAGATCGCCGATCACCTGTCCAAGGCGGGCAATGACAGCGACGAGCCGGTGTGGCGCATGCCGCTGGGCCCGGACTATGAAAAGCATATCGAGACCAAGAATGCCGACATCAAGAATGTCGGCGAAGGCCGCCTGGCCGGCTCGATCTCGGCGGCGGAATTCCTCAAATGCTTCGTCAATGACCGCCCGTGGTGCCATATCGACATTGCCGGCACGGCGATGGGCGGCATGAGCCCGAAGGACGATCCGCGCCAGCCGAGCTGGGGCACCGGCTGGGGCGTGCGCATTCTCGACCGCTTCGTGCGCGACAATCACGAGGGCTAAGCCCGGCTAGACAGGGAAGGGCGGTCCGTCGGGCCGCCCTTTTTCAAACCCATGAGCGGCGAACTCTGGTTCTACCATCTGGAACGTTCCGCCCTGGAAGACGTTCTTCCCGAACTGCTGGAAAAGACCCTGGCGCGGGGCTGGCGGGCGCTGGTGCGGTCGCCGGACGCGCGGCGTCTGGAAGCCCTGGACCAGTGGCTGTGGAGCTGGCGCGATGACAGTTTCACGCCGCACGGCCAGGCGGGGGCGGGGCAGGAGGCGCGACAGCCCATCCTGCTGGCCGAGGACGAAGCCAATCCCAATGGCGCCCAGTGCCTTTTCCTGCTCGACGGAGCCGAACCGGAAAATCCGGACGGTTTCGAACGCATGATTGTCATGTTCGACGGGCATGACGAGGCCTCGGTCCAGGACGCCCGCGCGCTCTGGAAGAAGGCGGCCGCCGGCGGACGCACCGTGTCCTACTGGCGCCAGTCGCCCGAGGGCAGATGGGAGAAAAAGGCATGAAACATATCGTCCTCGCCGCGCTCGCCGCTCTGGCCGTTACCGCCTGTTCCAGCGGGGGCAGCGGGATGGGCCCGTCCGGCCCGGCCCTGCCGCCGCCGGATATGGATGGGGACATGGACGGCGATATCGCCGCGCCGGACACCAGCCCGTGCGGTGCCACGCAGATGGGCTATCTGGTCGGCCAGCAGGTCGAGGAGGTCGATCTGGCCAGCCTTTCGGGCAATATCCGGCTGATCTATCCCGATACCGCCGTGACCGAAGACTACCGCCCGTCGCGGCTGAACCTTGACCTGGCCGAATCGGGCGTCATTCTACGGCCCTGGTGTGGCTGACCCGGTCGAGTAGCGTGCGATGAAAACCCGTCTTTCCCTGCTGATTGCCTGTTTTGTGGCGGGCTGTGCCCTGACAACGCGCGGCGGTGAAACACCGGCGCCTGCACCCTATCCCGAGATCGCCGAGACTCCGTCGGCCGACACAGGCAATGCCGCGCCGGCCCTGCCGCCGCTGGAAGATGCCGGCGATGTCGACGCCAATCCCGTACGCCCGCCGATCACCGGCGATTGCGGCATGGAAGACCTGCAGCACTTCGTCGGCGAACCGCGGGTCAATGTCCCGCGCAATGCCATGCCGGAAAACTACCGCGTCGTCGGCCCGGACACGCCGGTGACGATGGACTACCGCCCCGACCGGCTGACCATCCGCGTCAATGAAAGCGACATCGTCGAAAGCATGGCCTGCGGCTGATCCGGGCCTGAACAGGTCAGGCACGCTTCAGGTCCTCGCCCTTGATGGGCGAGGGGGACCATGGCGAAGCCATGGTGGAGTGGGTGACTTTTAGGAGACCGGAAACGCTGCGCGTTTCACCCCTTCCGTCCCTTCGGGACACCTTCCCCATCAAGGGGAAGGACCTTGCCGCACTCGGGCTCCGGCTCTTACGGATGAAACAGGTGGTGCACCCGGCTGGCCTGCCAGTTGGCGATGGGCAGGGTGAGGGCGGCCAGTTCGTGGGCGATGTCGCGGGCGGTTTCCAGTGCATCGTCGCGCGTGATCTCGACATCGTCGAATTCCGGCGGCTCATGGCTGTCCGGATCGGCCGGGGCCAGCGCATCGACATGCATCACTTCGGGCGCATGGGTCGGCACTTCCTGACGGAACGCACCGCCGCGCGGATGCGTGCGCGCGCGCATCTTGCGCACCTGGGCCAGCGAGACCGGGGCCGCAACCGGCGGATCGATCTTCATGCCGCACCTCCCGCCCGGCACACGCCGCCCCGTCCGCTCACGCGGACCGGTTCACCGTTCACAGGGCTCGACAGGCAGTCGGCAGGCATGGTTTCAGACACCTCGGCTGATTTCGGGTAATATTGTATAAATCGACTCTTAAGGATCGATTAACCGGATAGGCGTCTGGCGCAACAAGGGGTTAGCACCGCTGCGCCGGATCAGTTGATCTGGAATTGCCGCCGCAAGGCCAGCAGCCACAGGAAGATGAGCGCCGACGAGACGAGCCCGTGGAGCAGCATGACCAGGGCCACAAGCCCCCGGAAGACCGGGGCGGTGTCGCCGAGATAGGCGAAGGGCTCGCCCCGGCCCAGAAGCAGACGGAAAGGGCCCAGCATGCCGCGGAAGGCGGCTTCCAGCGTATTGCTCGCAATCGGGTGCATTGTCGGTCCGCACTCCAAGCCGAAGCATACATCGGACAGCTGAGCGTTCCCGGCCAGCGCGAATACGTATGTGAGGAGGCCCAAAGCTGCTGCTACCAAGGGGAAGCTTGCGAGCAGTGTCACAAGCGGCCGCAGGATGGAGCCGCCGTATCCGCTGAAGAGCTTGTAGGCCTGCGAGGCCGTCAGTTCCATACGAACCGACCAGGCCTTGAGCCAACTGCGCAATCCCGTGATTCCAGCTTTCAATTCTTCAAGCCGGTGGCGTACCCGCCTTTCCCGCGCGGCGAGTTCATGACTGAAAAATTCCTGCTCCCGCTTGCGGTCGCCATCGGCCGCCATGGCTTCCTTCAGCGCCCGGCAGCCAGCCTCCAGCGCCGCATAGCGCTTGTCGGCGCCGCTGCGCTCGGGGTCACGGCTGGGATCGTTCGGTTCGCGCTCTTCATCGCGCCTGATCGCCGCTTCGGCATCGGCAAGAGCCTGTTCGAACTGTTCCGATACAGGGTGCTCGCTGTCGAGCAACAGGCCCTTGTCGAGCCGGATGCCGTGAAAAGCCGAGAAGGGGAGGCGCTCGACGCCTTTCAGGTCCAGCGGTTCGAAGAACCGCGCGCCTTCAAAGGCGCTGTTGCGATCCTCGGCCTTGTCGGGGAAGCGCACCCGGGAAAAATCTGCAAGGCCCTTGAAATAGGCTCCGCGAAGGTTCAGCCGTCTGCGAAACTCGGCGCCGGGGATAGGGCAACCTGCGAGCGGCTGGTACGACTGACCAAATTCGCAAGCTTTGAGAAAAAAAGCGCCCCTGAAATTTGCATCGGCGGAGAAAATTGCGCTGAAGAAATTTGCGTATCCGCCGGAGACTTGTGTTCGATTGAAGTAGGCGCCCCCGCCGGAGAACTTCGCTTCTCTGAAGCTGGCGAATCCGCCTGAGAATTGCACGTCACTGAAGTCAGCGTGTCCGCCAGAGAATTTCGTGTCAATGAAGTGGGCGCTTCCGCCTGAGAATTGCGCGTCGCTAAAGTCGGCGGATCCGCCGGAGAATTGCACTTTACTGAAGTTGGCGTACCCGCCGGAAAATTGCACGTTGTTGAATTTGGCGTGTCCGTTGGAAAATTCCGCTTCAAAGAAAACGGCGTTTCCGCCGGAGAACTGCGCGTCACTGAACAAGGCGTTTCCACCGGAGAATTGTGCTTGATTGAAGTAGACGTCTCCGCCGGAGAATTGCGCTTGATTAAAACAGGCGTCCCCCGCCTGAGAAGTGCGCTTCGCTGAAGAATGAGTCTCCGCCGGAGAACTGTGCGTTGTTGAAGTTGGCGCGTCCGCCGGAGAAACGTGCATCGAAGAAATAAGCTTGCCCTCCAGAGAATTGCACATTGTTGAACTTGGCGTCTCCTGCAGAGAATTGCGCGCGGCTGAAATGGGCACCTGAGCGAAATAGCGCCGCAGAAAACTCAGTTGGTGATCCGAACTCAAGGCCGGACGCGTTTACGAATGTCAGGAAAGCCGCGGAGTTAGCTACAAGGTGAAGAGGCGTATCCATCTCGAAGACTTGCCAGTTGGGAAAGCTGTTCAAGACGGCACCAGAAAGTTGCGCCCGATGGTCTGCGGACGTGCAATCCTGCTGGCCGATGGCTTTGTCGGTCTGGCCGCTCCGGGATATGAGACGGGCGATTTCGGCTTCCTGTTTGGGCCACGCGTCGGCCTCAAGTTCGGCCTTGAACGTTGTGGCGCCATCTTCATAGGTTTGCGGCAGGTGCAGTAAGTGAAAGTCGGGCTGTTTCCCGCTCTCGTCGCGGATCAGAAGGCCAGCGTCGATCAGGTCCTTATCCGACCGCAGAAGTTTTTCGTTCGGATCCCAGCGGAAATAGTCTTGCAGCGTGGCGGGCATAGCTTTGTCCGGCGCCGATTGCGTTTCCACGCACTGCCCATCGGGCGTCACTGACCAACCGATCCAGCGGTGTATGGGGGCGTCGTCCCATGGATGCTTCTTACCCAACCCCTCCCAGCTGAAATCCTCCGCCCACCAGCGCTTCCACCACGCCGCTTCACGCGCCGCCTTCTCCGCCTCCTTATCCCCTGTCCCCGTCATGCGCTGCCCTGCGATCCTGAGCTGTGAGGGCTCGAGGTTCGCGTGGTTCACGGGGCGGGTCAATCGGACGTTGAGTGGGGCTTCGCCCGCGAGCGCTACTCCGCCTGCGCGGTCTCCAGCGCTTCGGCGGCTTCCAGCCAGTTGAGTTCGGCGGTGTCGAGGAGGTCGACGGCCCTGGCCCGCTTGATCTGGAGTTCGGTGGCGGTCTTGGGGTCTTTTTCGTAGAGGCCGGGGGCGGCGAGGCCCTTGTCGATGATCTCGATGACGCCGCGCAGGCGTTCGGCTTCCTTTTCCCAGCGGGCGGCTGCGGCCTTCAGCGGTTTCAGCGTCTCGCGCAGCGAGGCCTTGTCGCGGCGGCGCTGCGACTTCTCGTCGGCCGGCGCAGGCTTCTTGCCCCGGGCGTCGCGGGCGACGCGGCCGAGCAGGGACTGGCGATAGGTCTCGATATCGTCGTCATAGGGCGTCACCGTGCCGTCGCCGACCACCCAGAGCCGGTCGACACAGCTTTCGATGATGTGGCGGTCGTGGGTGATCAGCACCACCGCGCCCTCATAGGCATTGATGGCGTTGATCAGCTCGGCGCGGCTGTCCATGTCGAGGTGGTTGGTCGGCTCGTCGAGGATGAGCAGGTGCGGGCCGCCGAAGGTGATCAGGTTGAACAGGAGGCGCGCCTTCTCGCCGCCGGAGAGATTCTTTGCCGGCGTTTCCTGGCGGTCGCCGGGCAGGCCGAACCGGGCCAGGCGCGCGCGGCGCTGGGCCTCGGTGGCGTCCTCCATCAGTTCGATCACGTGCTGATAGGCCGACATGTCCGGCGACAGATCGTCGATCTGGTGCTGGGCGAAGAAGGCGATCTCCAGCTTCTTGTGCTTGCGCAGATGGCCCGAGAGCGGTTCCAGCCGGTCATTGAGCAGTTTGGCCAGGGTCGACTTGCCCGCGCCATTGCGGCCGAGAATGCCGATCCGGTCCTCGGTATCGATATTCAGGCTGATATCGCGCAGCACCGGCTTGCCCGGCTCATAGCCCACCGACACGTCCAGCATGCGCACGATGGGCGGCGCCATGCGGCGCTGCGGATTGGGGAAGTCGAAGGGCGCGACCGGGTCTTCCACCTGGGTGGCGACGACCTGCATCTTTTCCAGCCGCTTCACCCGCGACTGGGCCTGTTTCGCCTTCGAGGCCTTGGCCTTGAACCGGTCGACAAAGCTCTGCAGGTGGCGGCGCTCGGCCTCCTGCTTTTCCACCAGCTTCATCTGCAGGCGCTGTTTCTCGGCCAGCGCCTTTTCGAAGTCGTCATAGCCGCCTTCATAGACGGACAGCTTGCCTTGTTTGAGGTGGGCGATCTTCTGCATCGCGCCGTTCAAGAGGTCGCGGTCGTGCGAGATCACCAGGGCGGCGCCGGGGAAGGTTTTCAGATAGCTCTGCAGCCACATCACGCCTTCCAGGTCGAGATAGTTGGTCGGCTCGTCGAGCAGGAGGAGGTCGGGGCGCGCGAACAGGGTCGCCGCCAGCGCGACGCGCATGCGCCAGCCGCCGGAGAATTCGCGGCAGGGGCGCTGCTGTTCCTCGCCGGTAAAGCCCAGACCCGACAGGATCGAGCCGGCGCGGGCCTCCGCCGTGTGCGACTCGATATCGGCCAGCCGTGTCTGGATCTCGGCGATCCGGTCGGGATCCGTCGCGGTTTCCGCTTCGGCGAGCAGGGCGGCGCGCTCGCTATCGGCGGCCAGCACCACATCCATCAGGGTCTCGTCGCCGCCGGGCGCTTCCTGGGCGACCGAGCCGACGCGCACGCCTTTTTGCACACGCACATCGCCGCTTTCCGCAACGGCTTCGCCGCGGATCAGCCGGAACAGGGTCGACTTGCCCGTACCGTTCCGCCCCACCAGACCCATCTTGGCCTTGGCCGGCAGGAAGAGCGTCGCCTGGTCGAACAGCATCCGGCCTTCGATGCGATAGGTGAGGTCATTGATGTGCAACATGGGAAGGCCGTTAGCGCGGAGCGGCGAACCGATCAATCCGGAAAGGCTGATGGGTGATCGTGACGCCTCTCATGTCATCCCGGCCGAATACCCCGCAAAGGCGGGGTGAAGGGCCGGGATCTATATGCCAGCCCTCGGCCGGAAGCAGGCTCTAAGCAAGCGAGTGCGAGAGAAGAACTGGGGTGGGTCCCGGATCTCCGCCCGGCTCTGCGGCCGGGCATACGTCCGGGATGACAGTTGCAATCGGACGATGTCGTGGAGCTGTTCATATGGTCACGTAAGTGTTACCATTGTGGGGCGGTTTCCAGATGAGCAGTTCAATGCCACTCACCCGGGATTTCAGGATGATGGTGAAAGCGCGGGTCCAGAGCGATCCGGCTTTTCGAAGGGCGATGTATCGCGAAGCGCTGGAGGCGATGCTGGCTGGCGATGCGGCGACCGGGAAAGCGTTGCTGCGCGACTACGTAAACGCGACCGTAGGGTTTGAAGGGCTTGAAGCCCTGACCGGCACACCGCGCAAAAGCCTGATGCGGATGCTTAGCCCGTCCGGCAATCCGGGGCTCAACAGCCTGCTTGGCGTGTTGCGGGCGCTCAACGAGGCTGATGACGTAACACCGCAAGTGCATGTGGCCTGACGGCGCCCTGCCGCGCGGCTTGTGGCGGGGCGCAAGCGGGTCGCACTTTCGCCATAAAACCCTGTGCCCATGGTTGCATGGGCGGAGGATGCCGCATGGGACGATGGATGATCGGGCTTTCTGCATGTCTGCTGGGGTTGGCCCCGGCCGGGGCGCAGGATGCTCTTGAAACCGGGCAGCGCGACTTCATCGCACGGTTTCAGGCGGAGACGGCACCGGCCCGGAGCTCTGCCCGCGAACGCGCCGCCGCAGCCGCTTTTCTGGTCGCCGAACTGGAACGCCGCGGTCTGGACGGCGAACGCCGGTCTTATCGGGCGGCGAATATTCATCCGCTGCTCGATCTCATCATGCCGCCCTTCAGCGGGGTCAATGTCACGGCGACGATCCCGGCCAGCCAGCCCGGTGCGCCGGTCATCGTGCTGGGCGGACACTATGACAGCGAAGCGGGCAGTCCCGGCGCCGACGACAATGCCAGCGGGGTTGCAGCGGTGCTCTCGATCGCCGGGGCGATCGCCGCGGAAGATGACCGCCGGCACACCGTGCTGATCGCCTTTTTCGATCAGGAGGAGGAGAGCAAGATCGGCAGTGCCGCGCTGGTCCGGCAGCTCCTCCGTGCGGGCCTGGACATTCACTCCATGCACTCGATCGACATGGCGGGCTGGGACAGCGATGACGACCGCGCAATCGAGGTCGATGCGCCGGACGGCCTGTTTGCGCGCTATGAGCGCGCCGCCGCTGAAATGGACATTCCACTCACCCGGGTGCGCTATGATTCCAGCGATCACGTCTCCTTCCGCGATGCCGGAATAGATGCGGTCTGTCTGGGCGAGGCGTTCCGTCTGCGCGATTCCTCGCCGCATCGGCACCGGCCGACGGACACCGCCGACACGCTCAACCATGCCTATCTGGCCCGCAATACCCGTCTCATGCAGGCCGTGCTTCTGGATCTGGTCCGCGGAGACGCGCCATGACCGCCGGGCTGACGAATCTCGTCCTGGCCGTGAGCCTTGCCGCCTTCGCGGTGCGGGCCGCGATCTATGGCGTGCTGGGATCATTCCTGCCGCTGGCTATCATCCTCATCGTCATCGCGCTGCTGCTCGCAGCGCGCCTTTCCGGCCGCAGGGCCGGCCGCATCGCGGTGCGGGGCTGGGGCGTGACCCTGGCGATCTATGGCGTGTTGCGGCTGGGACTCGCTGGCTTGCTGTTGGTCGCGCCGGTCAGTTCGCCCCACGCCATCGCCAATACCGGGCCGGTCTTCATGCTCATATCGGCGCTCTATCTGGCGGCCGGCGTCTATCTGGCGGCCGCCCGGCGGGACCGCGTCGCGCCCGAGCCGGCTTCATAACACTCCGCCGCTTTTCAACCGGTCGGCCGACCGCTATAAGCCGCGCGAATCCCAGAGGCCGGTTTGCCCGGACAGTCACAAAAGTCTTCGAGGACCTTTCCCATGGCGCTGCAACGCACCTTCTCCATCATCAAGCCCGACGCCACCAAGCGTAACCTGACCGGCAAGATCATCGCCAAGTTCGAGGATGCCGGCCTGCGCGTTGTCGCGTCCAAGCGCATCCACATGACCCGCGAGCAGGCCGAAGGCTTCTACGCGGTGCACAAGGAGCGTCCCTTCTTCGGTGAACTGGTCGACTTCATGATCTCCGAGCCGGTCGTCGTGCAGGTGCTGGAAGGCGAAGACGCCATTGCCAAGAACCGCGAAGTGATGGGCGCCACCAATCCGGCCGACGCCGCCGAAGGCACCATCCGCAAGGAATTCGCCCTGTCGATCGGCGAAAACTCCGTGCACGGTTCCGATGCACCGGAAACCGCTGCCGAAGAGATCAAGTTCTTCTTCTCCGACGACGAGATCGTCGGCTAAGCCGGACTTGCCTATCAGACTGCAGGACAGGGCCCGGCGCGATCGCCGGGCCTTTTCTTTTTGTGCGCCGCTTTTTGTCCGCACGGCATTGATCCCGCGTGCCTGGCCTCCTAACTGCGCTGCACGTTGCGCGCGGGGAAGCTTCATGGACATGGCCCTCTATCTCAGCCTGGTCGGCTTTGTCATTGCCATGTCAGCGACGCCGGGCCCCAACAATCTCATGCTGATGTCCTCCTCGGCGCTGTTCGGCGTGCGCCGTACCGTGCCGCATTTCCTGGGCGTGCAGATCGGTTTCAACCTGTTGCTGGTCGCGGCCGTATTCGGCCTGGGCACACTCGTGGCCCGCTATCCGGTGGCGCTGGACGTGGTGAAGGTTGGCGGGTCGCTGTGGCTGGCCTGGATGGCCCTGGCCTTCGTGCGGGCCGGGCTGGCGCGTCCGGCCGAGCCGGGCGAGGCCAAGGCGCCCAGGCGCCGCTCGCGGCCCTTCCGCACCTGGGAGGCGGCGCTCTTCCAGTGGATCAATCCGAAGGCGCTCCTGATGTCGGTCTCGACGGCCGGCGCCTATATCGCCCTCGCTGACACGGCCGGCGAGCGGGCCATGCTGTTCATGGCGACCTTCCTGCTCTTCGGTGCGCCCTGCGGGCTGATGTGGGTGCTGGCGGGCGGCGTGATCAATCGCTTCCTGACCGATCGCCGCCACGCCCGCATCCTCAATTTCGCGATCGCGCTTCTGCTGCTCGCCACGATCGCCATCATCCTGAAAGGCTAGCCGTCGAGCGCGGTGCGGACATGCGCGACCAGCTGGTCGAGAACCACATCCTCCGATCCGCGCAGGACGGGGAAGTCGAGAGCGAGGTCCGGTGTCACCGGATGTGACTCCAATGTACCGTTTATGCGTACGATATGGGCCTTGGGATAGCTCACTATGATGCCGGTATGGGGCAGGGTGAACTGCTCCATCGCGCCATAGGTTGTGGCCATGTCCGCCGTCGTCTCGCCGGTCACGACACCGAAGCCATAGTCCTGGATCTGCGCCGCCATGGTCACCGCATTGGAGAAGCTGTAGCGGTTGATCAGCACATAGACCGGCCCCTCGAACCGCTCTCCCTCCGGCCGCGGTTCCGCGTAGGGCAGATCGATCTCCACCGTCTCGCCCGGCGCATGGGCCGCATAGAGTTCGGCATAGGTCGCCGACATGCCGCCTTCACCGTCTGGCAGCGTGTCCAGGCGGGCCTGGTTCGCCGCGGTCGTCTCCTCGCTGACCCGGACGGTGAAACGCGAGGCAAAGCGGAAAGGCCGGTTCGCGATCCAGGCCATGACCCGGTCGGAGAAGGAATTATCGCCACCGGGATTGTCGCGCAGGTCGAGGATCAGCGCCTCTGCACCGGCCGCCCGGAAGTCATTGAAACTGTTGTCGACAAAAGCCGTGAAGGCGGCCGGGTCCCAGACATTCCCGTCCGGCTCGGTATTGTAGAACGGGCCCGGGCGCAGATAGGCGATATTGCTGCCGATCATGCGCGCCTCGCGGCCATCGAGGCTGAAAGGCTGTTCGCCTTCTTCAGCTGGCGCCAGTGCGTCACCGCTCAGGAAGGGCAGGGTAAGCGTCTCCACCGATCCGTCGGCATGACGCACGTCCAGCGAGACCTCGGTCATCTCCGGCCATTCCAGCCAGACCAGGCCGCGCAGATAGGCTTCCAGCAGCGTATGCGCAAAGCGCGGCGTCTCGGCCGACAGGTGCCGGGTGAGGGCCGGGATCCAGACCGTGTTCGGCTGGCCATTGAAAGCGAGGATCTCGTCGCCCTGCGCCAGGCCCTCAAGGCCCGCCGCCCGCGTCTCCACGAAGACCCGGCCTTCGCGGATCGAGATCGTCAGCGGCAGGACGCGGCCGCCAGCCGCGCGGAAGGCGCCATAGGCCTCCATCGGGAAGTCGATACGCGCATGGGCATGACGGGCCAGCGCGGTGAATTCCTGGAACTCCCGGCGGATGTCCAGGCGGGTCATCGGCCGGTCGAAACCGGCCCGCATTTCCGCATGCCGCTGATCGAATACGGCCTGCGGCGTGACAGCAAACAGGTCGAAATGCGCCGCGCGCAAACCGGCATAAAGCCGGTCGAAATCGGCGCGGACCACGTCGGCCTCATAGACCGTGTCCGGCGTCGGGGCCTGCGCGGCAATCGGTGCCGCGAGGGCTGTCATCAGTGTGGCAAAAAGGGTCAGGCTCTTGAGCATCCCGGTCTCCCGTGTCTTCTTTCAGGTGGGCTGCCCGGACACTGGGGGCGTCGCCTGACAAAAGGCCATGACCGTATCTTCCTGATCGTCTGACCTTTTTCTGACCGGGGCAAGGGGACTGTAAAATCAATGAAGTACGGCAGGGCATTCAAGCTCGCAGACTGGCGTGTCGAACCGCGGGCCGGCCGGATTACCGGTCCCGGTGGCAGCCAGGATGTCGAGCCGAAAGTGATGGACCTGCTGTGCCTGCTCGCCGAAGCCGAAGGCGATGTGGTCTCACGCGAGACCATCGCCGAACGCATCTGGCCCGGTGTTACCGTCAATGACGACGCGCTCGGCCGCTGTGTCTGGAAACTGCGGCGGGCGCTGGGCGATCCGGCGCGCGCGCCGCGCTATGTCGCGACCGTGCCCAAGCGTGGCTATCGCCTGCTGGTGCCGGCCGAACCAGAAACCTTGCCGGCGCCGGTGCGCGCCGTTCCCGCCTGGGTGCGTGGCATTGTCGGGGCGCTGGTGCTGCTGGCGGCGTTTCCGGTCTTCTGGCTGGTGCGCGACCGCGTCGCCCCGCCCGGTGCACCAGAAGACCGCGCTGCAAGCCTGACCGACCGTGCCGACGATTTCTATTACCAGTTCCAGCCCGGCGATAATGACGCGGCCATGCGGCTCTACGAGGCCGCCCTGGCGCTCGATCCCGACAGTCCGCGCGCGCTCGCCGGGCTGGCCAATACGATCACCCAGCGCGTTATCCGCAGCCAGCCGGACGACTGGCCCGGCGAGGCCGGCCAGTCGCGGATCGGCGCGGCACTGGCCTCCGGACAGACACGCGAAACCGCGGCCGCCCGGCAGCTGGAACGGGCCGAGGCCCTGGCGCGGCAGGCGATAGCGTCTGATCCCGAATATCCGCTCGGCTATCGGGCGCTGGGCCTGGCCCTGTCGGCACAGGGCGATCTCGACGGCGCGATCGAGGCGCACAATCGCGCCCTGACCCTCGATCCGGATGCCTGGGAAGCCTGGGTCAACCTGTCGGACCTGCACGATCTCAAGGGCGAGGCCGATCTGGCGCTGACCTATCTGGAGCGGGCCTATGAGGCGATGAGCCGGGTCTATGACGAACAGACCGTGCTGATCCGGCCCTGGTACAGTCCCACCGGGCTAAGCATCGCGCGCGGCCATGCTCTGCGGAACGACGCCGTGACTGCCGAGCTCTGGTACCGCCGCGTGCTCTACTGGGACCCCTATAACCGCGCGGCCACCACCGAACTCGCCACGCTCCTGCGCGAGACCGGCGACCCGGCCGCAGCCGACGCGCTGTGCGCGGAAGGCGCCGCCCGGACGGGGGATCCGGAACTTTGTTCAGTAGAGTGATCGCGTTTTTCGGGCTTTTTGTGTATGTGCACCTATTGATTGTTTTTGGTGCCTTTGCAACAGTCGCTATATGATTGCCCTGATCCTCTCTGCCGCGCTGGCAGCCACGTCCTGCGATGCGCCGAGCGGCGCCGAAGCGATCCTTGACGATGCCGGTTCCCGGGTTGTTTTCCTAGGCGAAACACACGGCTTCCGGGAAAGCCCCGAATTCACCCAAAGCATGATCTGCCTGGCGCTCTCGCGTGGCGAATCTGTAACGCTGGGCCTTGAACAATCGGCAAGCGAGCAGCCGCGGCTAGAGCGTTATCTGGCATCTGACGGAAGCGGAGCTGCGGTCAGCGCTCTGGTCGACGGGTCGGAGTTCTGGGACGGACAGGATGGCCGGGCAAGCCAGGCCATGCTGGCCTTGATCGAGTGGGCCCGAGAGAAAATCCAGGCGGGGGCCGACCTGCAGCTCGTGGCGCTCGATATCGACCCGGAAGTCGACGTGGACATCGCCGATTTCACGGCTTTTCCGGATCAGCGCGACCGGGCGATGCTGCGGCGGATCCGGCAGACGCACACCGGCGAACGGTATTTTGTCCTCGTCGGCAATGTGCATTCCCGGCTGACGCCGCTTGAATATGATGGCGGCCGTCTAGAGACGATCGGCTCTCTGGGAGACGGGGCGGACGAGTTTGTTTCCGTCCGCATGATGCCGGGTGCGGGAACGGCCTGGAATTGTTCAGGATCGATCGACGATTATACGTGCGGTTTGAACGAGCGCGCCGGCATAGGCATTGCCGGTGCTCCCCGGCTGATGGACGAGACAGACGTGTCGGAGCTCGGCCTTCCGGAGGTCTTCGGTGACGCCTATACCCACTATGTTTTCCTGGGCGACATAAACGCGTCCATGCCGGTCGTTTCTGCCGATCCTGAAAACTAGCCGTCCGGCGCCGGTTTCTGCCGCATGGCCTTGGTCTGCGAGCGGCGGGCCTTGGCTTCTTTCTGCTTGCGGATGGAGGAGAGCGACGGACGGGCCTTCTTGCGCGGCTTGGGCGGGGTGAGGGCGCGTTCGATCAGGACGCGCAGGCGCGCGCGGGCCTCCGCCCGGTTGCGTTCCTGGGAGCGTTGATTTTCCGCCCGGATCACGAGGACACCCTCGCGGGTCATGCGCGAGCCGGCCAGCCGGACAAGCCGCTGCTTTACACCCGGCTCCAGGCTGGAACGGGCGACGTCGAAGCGCAGCTGGACAGCGCTTTCGGTCTTGTTGACATGCTGGCCGCCCGGACCGGAGGCGCGCAGGAAACGCTCCTCGATTTCGCTCTCGTCGATGCTCAGCGTGTCGGTGATGCGCATGGAACCGCTCGCCTCCTTTCCTGCGACGTGTTTCGGCGCTGCGCACGGAAAGGGCAAGATGAAGAAATGCAATTGCGACACATTCGCAATAATGCTATTCGGAGACCATGACACACTCCATCGAAATCCCGCTTGCCGCTGCCCGCGCCGCGGCAGGCCAGTCCGCCCCGGATGGCGGGCGTTTCTCCGGTTCCGGTGCCAAGTCCTACGATGCGCGTATCCGGCGTCTCGTGCCGGGGTATTCGGTGCTGCAGGAACTGATCGCACCCGTCCTGGCGGCGCGGATCGGACGCGGTGCGGCTTCCATCCTGCTGAGCGGGGCGGGCACAGGTGCCGAACTGTCCGAGCTGGCTTTCCAGTCGACGCAATGGTGTTTCACCGCCGTCGACCCTGCCGCCGATATGCTGGCCATTGCCGGCCGCCGCGCAGAGATGCTGGGCTGTCTGGAACAGGTCGATTTCCGCATCAGCACGCTGGGTGAATACACACCGCTCCACCGGCATGACGCGGCGCTGAGCGTTCTGGTCGCCCATTTCCTGCCCGACAATGGCGAGAAGGCGCGCTATTTCGCCGATCTGGCCGACCGTCTCCGGCCGGGCGCGCCGTTGATCCTCGCCGATCTCGGACTGCTGTTCGAAGACATCGCGCGTCCGGCGTTCAGCCGCTGGATCGAGTCGGTTGCGCCGGACCCGTCGCTCGCCGAACGGACGGTGGAGCGGATGGCCGCCGACTTCCATCCGGTCAGTGAAGCCCGTCTGACGGAGCTGCTCGAAACTGCAGGCTTCGCCCCGCCGGTCCGCTTCTTCCAGGCGCTCGACATCGCCGGCTATCTGACGGAAAGGCGCTGATCGCCGGCTCCGTCCGTCAGTCGTGCGGGTTCATCAGCAATTCGGCGCCGAACTCGCGGGCCTGAAGCCGGACACGTTCGCCGGCAACCCGGGCCTTGCCGGAGCAGGCCAGGGCGACGCATTGCGGATAGAGCTTGTGCTCGGCTTCCAGCACGCGTGCGGCCAGCGTGTCGGGCGTATCGCCGGGCAGAACCGGCACGGCGGCCTGGCCGATGATCGGGCCGTCATCCATTTCCGGACGCACATAATGCACCGTGCAGCCATGGATGCGCACGCCGGCTTCCAGGGCCCGCTCATGCGTGTGCAGCCCCTTGAAGGCCGGCAGCAGGGAGGGGTGGATATTGATCAGGAGGTCGCGCCAGCGCTCGGTGAACCAGGGCGTCAGAATGCGCATGAAGCCGGCCAGGCAGACGATGCGCGGACCATACATTTTCAGCGTCGAATCGAGCGCTTCCTCGAAGGCTTCGCGGCCATCATAGTCGCGATGGTCGACGACTTCCGTCGCGATACCCGCAGCCTCGGCAACGGCGAGGCCGGGCGCGTCGGGCCGGTTCGAGGCGACCAGCACGATCTCGGCCGGGAAATCCTCGTCCTTCGCCGCTTCCAGCAGCGCCTGCATGTTCGAGCCGCGCCCGGAAATGAGCACGGCGATCTTGGTCTTCGCCATCGGGATTATCCTGGGTCAGGCTGTCTCGACTTGCCCGACAATCATGGCGCGCTCACCGGTCAAGGCAAGCGCCTCGAGGGCCGCATCCGCAGTCTCCGGTGCGACGCTTAGCAGCATGCCGACGCCACAATTGAAGGTGCGGTGCATTTCGTGGACTTCGATCCCGCCGGTCTCGGCGAGCCACTGGAACATCGGCGGCAGGGTCCAGGCGGAATAGTCGATCCGGGCTTCCAGACCGTCCGGCATCATGCGCGGCGGGTTCTCGACCAGACCGCCGCCGGTGATGTGGGCGAGCCCCTTCACCAGGCCGGACTTGATCAGCGGCAGGCAGGATTTCACATAGAGCCGCGTCGGCGTCAGGAAGGCTTCGCCCAGCGTCTTGCCCGGCTCGAACGGGGCGGGGTCGGACCAGTCCAGCCCGGCCACTTCCATCACCTTGCGGACCAGCGAAAAGCCGTTGGAGTGCACGCCGGAGGAGGCGAGACCGATCAGCACATCGCCGGCCTTCATGGCGCCGTGATCGGGCAGGAGGCGGCCGCGTTCGGCCGCGCCGACAACGAAACCGGCCAGATCGAAATCATCCTCGGCATACATGCCGGGCATTTCCGCCGTTTCGCCGCCGATCAGGGCGCAGCCGGACTGTTTGCAGCCTTCGGAAATGCCCCTGACGATGGCTTCGCCGCGCGCCGGGTCGAGCTTGGAGGTCGCCAGATAGTCCAGGAAGAAGAGCGGTTCGGCGCCCTGGGCCAGCACGTCATTGACGCACATCGCCACGAGGTCGATGCCGACCGTATCGAGAATGCCCGTCGCGATCGCCAGTTTCAGCTTGGTGCCGACACCGTCCGTGCCGGAAATCAGGATCGGGTCGTGATAGCCGGCGGCCTTGAGATCGAAGGCGCCGCCGAAACCGCCCAGATCGGCAGCAGCACCGGCCCGGCGCGTCGCGGCAGCAAGCGGTTTGATACGGTCGACCAGGGCATCGCCGGCGTCGATATCGACCCCGCTGTCTGCATAGGTGAGCCCGTTCTTGCGTCCGCTATCGTCGGTTCCGGCCATGCCGATTCCCCAGCCTTCTGTCAAAGTGCGGCGGAGTACAGTCGAAACCCGCTCCAGACGCAAGCCACGGGCTTCACGCGGGACTGCGTCCGGTTATAGTGGCGCGACATCCGAACCTGACAGGAGCCTGCCGTGCGATTCCTTCTCGCTGCCTTGTGTCTGAGCCTTGTTCCGCTGGCAGCGGCGCAGGCGGACGACCCCTATACGGTCACCGGCGTGGAGATCGATGCAACCGCCGACAATGCGCTGCAGGCGCAAACCCGGGCGATGCAGCAGGGCCAGCGCGTTGCTGCGCGCCGGCTGATCGAACGGCTCACACTGGCCGAAGACCGGGTCGGCACGCCGCTGGAAAGCGGTGCGTTTGCCCTGGATGATGCCATCATCGCGGAAATGATCTCCGGCCTGCAGATTCGTGACGAGCAGCGCAGCGGCACCCGCTACCTCGCCAAGCTGGATGTCGGCTTCCATCGCCGCTCGGTGTCGCGGGTGCTGGAGAATTACGGCATACCCTTTGTCGACAGCCCCGCCCGGGCCACGCTCGTCCTGCCGGTACTGGACGCCGGCGGCGACTTGGTGCTGTGGCGTGACAATCCCTGGCGCGAGGCGTGGCAGAGCCGGCGATTCCGTCATGCACTGACGCCGATGACTGTGCCCGCGGCCGACCCGGCCATGGCGCCGATCACGGCGCGCCAGGCGCTGCAGCTGGATGAAGCCGCGCTTTCGGCGCTGGCCATGCAGTATGGCGTCACCCGGATTGCGATCCTGCGCGCGGCACAACAGCCCTCCGAGGCGGTGCGGGCCGGAGGCTATATGGTGGAGTTTGCCCAGGACGGGACGATGGCCGTCGATACCTGGGGGCCGATGAGTTTCTATGACGGCTGGGCCGAGGCGGCGGACTTCTTCGTGGTCGATCGCGAGGATGCCTGGAAGCGCCAGAGCATTGTGCGCGACATGGAAGAAACCGAGATGCGGGTCACCGTGCTCTACAGCGGGATCGACGAATGGCGCCGCCTGCAGACAGCACTGGCGCGCGCATCCCTGGTGCGCAATGCCCAGCTCGACGCCCTGTCGCGCGACGGCGCGCGCATGACGGTGCAGTATCGCGGTGCGCTGGACCAGCTGGTCTCGGAACTTGCCGAACGCGGTGCCGCACTGGAAGAACACCCGGAACTGGGCTGGGTGGTGCTGGCCACCCGGTGATCCCTTGAACCGGCGGGCCGACATGACACCCCAACTGGCACTCGATCTGCCGGCGCGCGAGGATTTCAGCGCGTCGAGCCTGATCCTCGGCCCGTCCAATGCCGAGGCGCTGGCTGCGCTTGGCCGCTGGCCGGACTGGCCGCGCAATGTGATGGCGCTGGTCGGGCCGGAAGGGGCGGGCAAGTCGCACCTGGCAACGGTCTGGGCGCTGCGCTGCGGGGGGGAAATCGTCGAGGCCGCGGACCTGGCCGAACGGCTGGCAGCGATCGCGCCGGGGCGCCGCGTTCTGGTGGAAGACATCGACCGCGCACTGGACGATGACGCGCTCTTCCACACGCTCAATCGTGCTGCCGAGGGCGATATTCCGGCGCTGTTGCTGACGGCCCGAAAGCCGCCCGTGCTGTGGCCTGCGCAATTGCCTGATCTGGTGTCGCGGCTGCGGGCGCTGCCGCATGCGGATCTGCACGAGGCCGACGATGAATTGCTCACCCGGCTGATCGAGAAACAGCTGCAGGACCGGGGCGCCCCGATCCGGCCCGGCGTGATAGACTATCTCCTTCCGCGCATGGAGCGTTCGGCCACGGCGGTACGCCGCATGGTGGAGCGGATGGACAAGCTGGCGCTCGTGAAGAAAACGCCAATAACACGTGCTATTGCGCGGGAAGTGCTGGAAACCTGGCAGGACAGTGGAGAGACGGAATGAACCTCCCGGCCCGGGACATCGCCGACATCGACGCGCTGATGCAGTCGCCTGCGCGCTATCTGAACCGGGAATTGTCCTGGGTGCGCTTCAATCTGCGTGTCCTCGAGGAGGCGGAGAATCCGAACCATCCGGTATTCGAACGTCTGCGCTTCCTGTCGATCTCGGCCAGCAATCTGGACGAGTTTTACATGGTCCGCGTTGCGGGCCTGCGCGCGCAGATGCATTCCGGCGTCACTGCGACCAGTATCGACGGGCTGACACCGGCCGAGCAGCTGGAGCAGATCCACGCCCTGGCCGGCGAGCTGATGCTCAAGCAGCAGAATCTCTGGCGCAAGCTGAAGACGGAGATGGGCAAGGCCGGGGTGAAGGTCCTCGAACCGCACCAGATATCAAAGACCGACGAGGCCTGGCTGCGCGGCGAGTTTCTCAAACACACCCTGCCGGTGATCACGCCGCTGGCGATCGACCCGGCGCATCCCTTCCCCTTCATTCCCAATCTGGGTTTCGCGCTGGCGCTGCAATTGCGCAAGCGGGAGGCCGGAAAGCTGATGAATGCGCTGATTCCGCTGCCCAGCGGGGTGAAACGCTTTGTGGAACTGCCGACGCGCGCGCGCCGTGATGGCGGCAGGCCGGACCGGCGCTTCATGTCGCTGGAAGCGGTTCTGACCCTGTTCGTCGACACGCTTTTCCCGGGCCATGAAGTGGTCGGCAAGGGCGTGTTCCGGGTGATCCGCGACAGCGATATCGAGGTCGAGGAAGAGTCCGAAGACCTGATGCTGGAATTCGAGAACCTGCTGAAACAGCGCCGCCGCGGCGCCGTGGTCCGCCTGACCATGGAAACCGGCATGCCGCCGGCGCTGCGCGATCTGATCGTGCAGCACATGCATGCCGGGCCGCAGGACATCGTGCCGGTGAACGGACTTCTGGGCCTGGCCCAGATCGGCCAGCTGATTCCGGACGACCGGCCGGACCACATGTTCAAACCCTATGAGCCGCGCTATCCGGAACGGATCCGCGATCATGGCGGCAATTGCTTCTCGGCGATCCGCGAGAAGGACATCATCGTCCATCACCCCTATGAGAGCTTCGATGTGGTGGTCGAGTTCCTGCGCCAGGCGGCTGCCGATCCGGATGTCATCGCCATCAAGCAGACGCTCTACCGCACCTCCAAGGACAGCCCGATCGTGGCCGCCCTGATCGAGGCGGCCGAGAGCGGCAAGAATGTTACCGCGCTGGTCGAACTGAAGGCGCGCTTCGACGAGGAAGCCAATCTGAAATGGGCGCGCGACCTGGAACGCGCCGGTGTGCAGGTCGTTTACGGCTTCATCGAGTACAAGACCCACGCCAAGATCTCGCTGGTGGTGCGGCGCGAGGGCTCTGACCTGCGTACCTATGCCCATTTCGGCACCGGCAATTACCACCCGATCACGGCGCGCATTTATACTGACCTGTCCCTGTTCACCGCTGACCCGGCTTTCGGGCGCGATGCCGGGCGGGTGTTCAACTATGTCACCGGGTATGCGCGTCCGGAGAATCTGGAACGCTTGTCGGTTTCGCCGATCGGCATGAAGGAATTCATCCTCGAACATATCGAGCGCGAGATCGAGAATGCCCGCGCCGGCAAGCCTGCGGCCGTGTGGGCCAAGCTGAACTCGCTCGTCCATCCGGAAATCATCGACACGCTCTATCGCGCCAGCCAGGCCGGTGTACGTGTCGAACTTGTGGTGCGGGGCATCTGCTGCCTGCGTCCGGGGATCAAGGGCCTGTCGGAAAACATCCGGGTCAAATCCATCGTCGGCCGCTTCCTCGAGCATTCGCGCATCGTGTGCTTCGCCAATGGTGCTGCGATGCCATCGCCCGCGGCCAAGGTCTTCATCTCCTCGGCCGACTGGATGCCGCGCAATCTGGACCGCCGCGTCGAGCATCTCTGCCCGATCCAGAATCCCACCGTGCACCGTCAGGTGCTGGACCAGATCATGGTCGCCAATCTCAATGATACCGATCAGAGCTGGTACATGGATTCAGAGGGCGATTATCACCGTGTGGACACGGCCAATGTCGACAAGCCGTTCAGTGCGCACGCCTATTTCATGACCAATCCCAGCCTGTCCGGCCGCGGCCACGCGCTCAAGAACGATCAGCCGCCGACCCTGACCGGCAGTACCGGCAGCTGACCGCCTTGGACGAGCCCGCCCAGCCGATCGAACCGCTGATCGCGGAAACCGCCATCCATCGGGACATCGCGGTGATTGATGTCGGCTCTAACTCGGTGCGCCTGGTGCATTTCCGGGTCGAGGGGCGGGCACTCTGGCCGATCTTCAATGAAAAGGTCATGGCCGGCCTCGGCCGCGGTGTCCGCGAGACCGGGCGTCTGCACAGCGAAGGCCGGGACATCGCCTTGCGCGCGCTCAAGCGTTTCCAGCGCCTGCTCGACGCCAAGGGCGTGCGCGAGCGCCATGTCGTGGCCACCGCTGCCGTCCGCAATGCCGTCGACGGTCCCGCCTTTGTCGCGGAAGCGGCGGAGTTGACGGGCCTGGATATCCGGATCCTGTCCGGCGAGGACGAGGCACGACTGTCTGCGATGGGGGTTCTGACCGGCATTCCCGATGCGCGCGGTGTGGTGGGCGATCTGGGCGGTTCCAGCCTGGAACTGACGCCGGTTGCCGACGGCGCCACGAGAGCGGGCAAGACATTCGAGCTCGGTCCGCAGGCCGTGCTGTCCGGTGACCCGTTCGACAGCACGGCGGCCCAGGCTGTGATTGACGAGCGTCTGGCAGAGGGCGGTGTCCTGACGGGGCAGGGCGGCACTTTCTACGCTGTTGGCGGCGCCTGGCGTGCCATGGCGCAGCTGGCCTTTGCACGGTTCGACCATCCGCTGCATGTCGTGCACCAGTTCGAACTTTCGGCAGCCGAAGCGCTGGAACTGGCGCGGCTGGCGACCCGGTTGAGCGCCGCGTCACTGACCGGTGTGCCCGGGCTGTCCTCCCGCCGCGTGACCACGCTGCCCTATGCCGCGCTTCTCATGCGACGCGTGATCCGTCATGGCGGGTTTGAAAGCGTCGTGTTTTCAGCCTACGGCGTGCGGGAAGGCGTGCTGGCGGAGGGGCTGCCATCGAACCTGCTGGCGACGGATCCACTGATCGCAGGGGCCGAGACCATGGCCCGTCCATCATCGCCCTCGCCAGACTTCGCGCGGGCGCTGGCTGCCTGGATTGCACCGGCGATGCGCGAGGTGGAGACGGCGTTCGATCCGGCGCGTGATCGTGTGCTGCAGGAGGCCGGTGCACGGCTGACCGATCTGGGCGCGCGCTTCCACCCGGATCACCGGGCCGAACTGGCGCGCGATACCGTGCTGTATGCACCCTTTGCCGGTGTCACCCATGCCGAACGGGCCTTCCTGGCCGCGGCCTTGCACTATCGATATGCCGGCAAGCGGAGCGAGCTGGAGCCGCATGCCGAGTTCGGGCTGTTGAGCGAGGTGCAGCACAATGTCGCCCAGATGATGGGCTGCGCGCTGCGTCTGGGCGCCAAACTGTCCGGCCGGGCCCCGCGTCTGCTGGATCGTTTTACCCTGACCGTGACACCGGAAGAGGTCCGCCTGGCGGTCGATGAGAGCGTGCGCGACCTTTATGTCGAGCGCTCTTTGTCCCTGCTGGACAATCTGGCCCGCGCAATTGGCCGCGAGGGGCGTGCCAAGTACGTCTAGGCCGCAACGGCCGGTTATAATTTATCTTCGCCGGCGACTGCAAAAGCCGACCGTTTATTACGGCGCGTAAGGTTTTCTCCGGCACTGTGGTCGCGGGATAAACCGGCACTACGGACATATGTTCAAGCGTTTAGGGGAATATCTTTTTGCACCTGTACCGGTGCCGCAGGACGTTGCCGGATGGGTGCGTGCGCGGCAGCTGGACGCGTTTCAGCGGTTCAGCCCGGTCGCGGCCGGGGCCAATATCGCCAATGCCGTATTGGTTGCGGGTGTGATGGTACAGTCGAGCCATATGTGGTCCGGCCTGTTCTGGGCGCTCGCCATTACCGCGCCCAATCTCTTCCTCCTCTACGGCTGGCTGCGCAAACGCCGGCGCCCGCTGCGCCCTGCGGCTTCGGAACGGTCAATCCATCGCAATCTGCGCGACAGCTCGGTCCTGGCGCTGGTCTGGGCGGCTTTTCCGATCCTGTTCTACAATTCCATGTCAGGCTCGTTTCAGGCGGCCGTCGTGGCTGTGACGGTGGGCATGCTGTGCGGCGGTGCCTTCATGCTGTCCAGCCTGCCGCGCGCGGCAATGGCGTGGATCGGCACCATCACCGCGGGCTCGCTTGTCGCTCTGTTCCAGAGCCCCGATCCGGTCGAGCTCTATGTCGCGGCACTCCTGCTCGTCTATTCCGGCGTGCTGGCGCAATCGGTCCGCTGGTCCTATTCCGAGTTTGTCCGCCGCTTGCTGGGCGAGCGTGTTGCCCAACAACAGACCGAGCTGATCGGTCTCCTGCTGCACGACTTCGAAGAGGCCGCCTCCGACTGGCTATGGCGCACTGACACGTCGGGCCAGATCCGGTCTGGCCTGCCGCGCTTCGATCCGGACAACATCCGTTCGGACGATCAGCCAGCGCCCGCGCTGCTGTCACTGTTCGAGCGGGATGTAGCCGCCAGCGAGCTGGCCCATCTGATGGCCAGCGAGGAGGCTTTCTCCGATCGAGAGCTGCGGCTGAAGGGTGACGGCACCGTGCGCTGGGTCAGCCTGACCGGCAAACCGCGCTACGAGGACGGGCGTTTCGCCGGCTATCAGGGCGTGGCCTCGGATATCACTGCGACGCGCGAGAGCGCTGAACAGATCGAGTATATGGCCTCGCACGATACCCTGACCGGCCTGGCCAACCGGGCCACGCTTTCGGCACTGCTCGATCAGCGCATGCAGTTGCCAGACAGCCGGACGAGCCTGCTATTGCTGGATCTGGACCGTTTCAAGGTCATCAATGACACGATGGGACATGGAGTTGGCGACCGCGTGCTGGTGACGATTGCCAGCCGTCTGCGCCATGTCGTGGGCCAGGCGGGCACCGTGTGCCGGATGGGTGGCGACGAGTTCGCCATCATCCTCACCGATCCGGGTCGCGAAGCCCAGTATATCGGGCGTCAGATCGTCGATGCGATCGAACTGCCGATCACGATCGACGATGCCGTTCTGGATTGTTCGACGTGTATCGGTATCCGCCAGCTCGGTGCCGGTGACACCTGCGTTCAGGCTGTGCTCAGTCAGGCCGACCTTGCGCTGTATCGCGCAAAGGCGAACGGGCAGGGCAATGTGGTCGAGTTCGACCGCACCATGGACATCGAGGCCCAGGCGCTGATGCAGATGGAGCGGGACCTGAGGGCGGCGATCGACAACAACCAGATCCATCTGTTGTACCAGCCCCTGATCGATATCGACCGGAACCGGACCACTGGCTGCGAGGCGCTGCTGCGCTGGACCCATCCCGAACACGGCAATGTTCCGCCTGACCGGTTCATCGAGCTGGCCGAGCGTTGCGGCCTGATCGTGCCAATCGGGGAATGGGTGATCCGTTCCGTTGTCGCGGCGGCGGCACGGATCGATCACGATATCTGCCTGGCCGTCAACGTGTCGCCGGTTCAATTGCGCAATCCGAACCTGCCTGCCGTCTTCATCGAGGCGCTGACCCGCTACGGGGTGGACCCGGGCCGTATCGAGGTGGAAATCACTGAGTCCGTGCTGCTGGCGGATACCGATGCCAATCTCTCGATCCTGCAGAAACTGCGCGATATCGGCCTGAAGATCAGCCTGGACGATTTCGGCACCGGCTATTCCTCCTTCAGCTATCTGCGCAAATTCGCCTTCGACAAGCTGAAGATCGACCGCTCTTTCGTCGAACCGCTGGACCGCGAGCCGCAATCCATCTCCATCGTCGGGTCGATCAACGCGCTCGCCCGGGCCCTGCAGATGACGACGGTCGCCGAGGGCGTGGAGACCGAACGCCAGTTCGAGGCCGTGCGCATCATCGGCTGCGATCAGGCCCAGGGCTATCTCTTCGCGCGGCCGCTCACGCTGGATGCGCTGGTCGCACATGTCGAGACCGAGCGCCGCGAGGGCGGTCTGAGAATGAGCCGCGCAGGCTGATCGGGCTCGCCAGAGCGCGCGCTGCGCGCTATCTGGGACGAGACGGATCGCAGGGGATGGCGCGTGAGCTTTATCGACGGCTACAGACACCAGCTTGTGGGCTATTTCGGCTATTTGCCGGTCTATCGCCCGCTTGAGGATATCGACGGCCCGGTGCAGGAATTCTCCTGTCCGCGCGGCGGTCTGGTCATCGGCGGCGGCAGTGGCGAACACCCCGGCCTTGTGCTTCGCGATCCGGCTGGTGCGGTTGCGGAATTCCTGCGCGAGACTTGGCCCGAACGTGCAGCCGAAGCCGGCTGGCGCGAGGCGATCCACGATCATCTTCGCACGCCGTCCGACTGTCTCGATTTTGCCGGCTGGGACGTCGAGGACTATGTCCGCTTCCACACCCTGTGCACCACGGCCGTCCCGAACCCCTATGATCGGGAAGGCTCGGCGTCGGGTTTCGAGAGCTGGCTGTGCTGCTCGCTCGGCGAGTTCGTCTTCTTCGCCATGCCGGATCTGGCGCACGATCTCATCGAGCGTCTCGACGACCCCGCGCGCGATCTCGTGCATGTCTACTGGAACAATATCCTGCTGCCGCCGCCGGGGCTGCCGCTCTATGCCAATGGCGGCAGTGCCTGGGATGCGAGGCTCAAGCCTTTGGATTAAAACGTGATCAGGTGACGTAAAACCGGTTCACCGGTTCGACCACGCGACCGCTTCAGGCTTTCACCTCGGTGACGCAGACCTTGCCGTCCTTCAGCGTCAGCGACAGCTCGCCCCGCTTGAGACGGCGGGCCGGTTCGCCGAACACCTCGCGCCGCCAGCCGGTCATCGCGGCGACATCCTCGTCATCGCCGCTGGCGATCTTTTCCAGATCCGGCACGGTGGCGATGAGGCGCGGTGCGACACCGGCATCCTCGGCAACGAATTTCAGCAGCACCTTGAGCAGTTCGACAGTCGGGCCTGTGCCTTGGGGGGGCGGCGCCGATTTCTCGTATTTTGGCGCATAGGATTCCGGCGCGGCCAGTGCCGCCGACATCTTCTCGAACAGGCGGCGGGCCGGCGAAGAGCGTTCGAAGCCTTTCGGCACGGCGCGCAGCCCGGTCAGTTGTTCCGGCGCGGTCGGGGCGACACCGGCGATCTCGTAGATCGCATCGTCCTTCATCACGCGCTGGCGCGGCATGTCCCGGGTCTGGGCCTCGGTCTCGCGCCAGGCGGCAGCGGCGCGCAGGGCGGCCAGCCATTTGGGCGAATTCTTGCGCAGCTTCATCCGGCGCCAGCTCTCTTCGGGATCGAGCCGGTAGGTCTCCGGATTGGTGAGGATTTTCATTTCCTCGGCCAGCCATTCGGCGCGGCCCTTCTTCTCCAGCCGTTCCTGCATGATCGGATAGAGGTCGCGCAGATGGGTGACGTCGGCCATGGCGTATTCCAGTTGCGCATCGCTCAGCGGGCGGCGCGACCAGTCGGTGAAGCGCGGACCCTTGTCGATCGGGCGTTTCAGCAGCGCCTTGACCAGCGCGTCATAGGCAATCGAGTCGCCCAGACCCAGCGCCATGGCGGCGACCTGGCTGTCGAACATCGGATGCGGGATCAGGCTGTCGCCGCCGCGATGGAAGAAGATCTCCAGATCCTGCCGAGCGGCATGGAAGACCTTGATGATCCGCTCATCGGCCATCAGCTCCCAGAAGGGTTCCAGATCGAGCCCGTCGGCGAGCGGGTCGATAATGACTTCCGTCGGGCCGCCTGCCGCCTGGATCAGGCAGAGCTGCGGCCAGTACACCGTTTCGCGCATGAACTCGGTGTCGACAGCCATGTAGGGATTCTGGAGGAGGTCGTCACAGGCCTTTTCCAGGCCCTTTGTCGTCGTGATTATATTCATGGAGTCGCCGTTTAGCGTGATGGGAGCGTTTTGACTATCTCGAAGGCGAGTCGGGGGCAGAGCGCCAGCGCAGGGATTGCCGCCAGAGAATAAACAGGCCCGCCAGCAGGCTGATCGCGGCGATCACCAGGAAGGCGGTCTGGATCGGCAGGGTGAGGGCGGCGATGGCCGCCAGCACGAATTGTCCGGCGGTCGCGGTGGCGGCGTTGAGAATGCCGCCCGCCGCCAGCAGCCGGCCGCGCAGCTCGGCCGGTGCCCGCCGCTGCGCCATGGCCTGCAGCGGCACCACGAAAAGCCCCGCCGACACGGCGGCCATGCCCAGATCGATCAGGATGCGCAGATTGGCCGGTTCGCCCATGAAGGCATTGGCCGAGACCAGCGGCGCGCCCTCGGGCGTCAGCGGGTTGGACCATGTGTGCAGGGCGACGTCGCCGGCGAAGATCACGACACCGAAGGCACCGGAAATCGAGAAGGGCAGGGCATCGCCATCACCGCTCAGCGCACCGCACAGCATGGCACCGATCGCTGCGCCGACCGTGAACAGCGCCGAGAAAAGCAGTACGACCGTCTCGTCGGCGCCCAGCACCGAGGCCGTGAAGACCGGCATCAGCGTGATGATCGAGGCGGCCAGCATCCAGAACCAGGCTACACCCATCAGCGGTCGCAGCACGTCCGGCGCTTTCAGCGCATAGCCCAGCACGCGGAAACTCTCGCCGATGAAGTTGATCGTCAGCGGCATGTCCGGCTGCGAGGCGGGCGCTTGCGGCAATTGCCGGATCGCCAGCCAGCCGATGATCGCCATCACGACCAGCCCGCCACCCACGGCCTGCGGTCCGAAGGACTGGGTGATCAGCCAGGTGCCGGTGCCGATCCCGATCAGCACCGAAACGTTCAGCAGGCCGGAGATCAGCGCATTGGCAGGCACCAGTTCCTTGTCGGTCAGAAGTGTGGGCAGGGCGGAATTCTTGGCCGGGGTGAAGAAGGCCGACTGCGTGCCCATCAGGAACAGCGCCGTCATCAACAGGTGCGGCTGTTCCAGGATAAAGCCCAGCGCGGTGATCGCCATCAGCCAGATCTCGGCGAACTTGGCAAAGCGCATGATGCGCGTGCGGTCGAACTTGTCGGCCATGCGTCCGGCGACCGCCGAGAACAGGAAGATCGGCACGGTGAACATCGAGGCCGCTACAGAGACCAGGGTCAGCCGGTCGAGCCCGAACATCGTCAGGCCTTCGAACGTGATCAGCGTGACCAGCGCATAGCGGAAGAAATTGTCGTTGAAGGCGCCCAGGGACTGGGCGACCAGCAGGGGCAGGAAACGCTTCTGCGTCACCAGCTGTGCGGCAATCTTGGCACTCATGACACTGTCTCCGTGTCGGTCCGCCCGTGCGCGCGGCCTTCGGCCTCCAGCGCGCGGGTGCGGGTTTCAATCGTGGTCATCAGGCGCGGCAGGAAGGCATCGCGCGGCAGGCCGGGCGGGATCGGGTCGAGAAACGCGATAACCGCCGGGCCGGGATGCTTGATCCATTCATTCTTCGGCCAGCGCAGCCCCATATTGGTGGCGACCGGCACGACGGGGCGGTTCAGCGTCTCATACATGAGGTGCACGCCTTTCCTGTAGCGCTTGGCCTCGCCGACTGCGGCCAGATTGCCTTCCGGATAGATCAGCAGCGGGCGCGGATCGTCGGCAGCGCGGTTGAGCACGTCCTGCATCGACTGGTCCGAGGCGCGGTCGCCGGGCGAGTTGACCATGGTCGCGCCGGAGCGGGCGACGATGCGGCCGACCAGCGGAAACTTGGCGATCGCCGTGCCGATGATGAAATTGATGTCGCCGGTCACCGCCATCATCATGAAACCGTCGGCCCAGGATTGGTGTTTCGAGGCGATGATCACGGGCTGTGCCGATGGCGGCGTGCCGCGCACTTCGATCCGGATCCCCATCACCGCGTGCATCAGGCCGCGCACCAGGCGGCAGGCTGTGCGCATGACCGCGCGGACGGGCCGCGGCGAGGGCTGCAGGGTGAGGACGGCCGCGATCAGCACGAACACGGCCAGACAGGCGTAGAACAGGATGTTGAACACGGTCGATCGCATGACACTCCCCGGGTATGGCCGGGCCCTGGCGGCGTCTCACGCGCAGCTCCGGACCGGGCGGCTGGCAGACTGCGCGCGTTCTTCACGCGGCGCAAACCGGGCTGCGTATTCCGCTTCCAGCTCGCGCGAGCGGGCCTCGACGCGGGTTTCCAGCTCGGCCAGCACCGCATCGCGGTCGGCACTGGGGGCGATCGGGTCCATGAATTCGATTACAGCGGTGCCGGCGAATTTGGCCCAGCCCTGTTGCGGCCAGCACTGGCCCAGATTGGTGGCGACGGGCACGATCGGCCGGTCCAGCGCCTGGCTCAGGCGCCACACGCCGGACCGATAGCGCAAGCCTTCGCCGACCGGGGTGAGGTGGCCTTCCGGATAGATCAGCACCGGGCGCGGACGGCCTTCGCCCTGCGAGCGGGCAATGCCCTCGGTCAGGCTCTTCTGGGCCTCCGCGCCGCCGCCATTGGACAGAACGATCGCGCCGCAGCGTTTCAGCACCCAGCCGATCAGCGGGTATTTCAGCATGTGGTCGCCGCAGACGAAATTCACATCGCCGCACTTGGCCATCATCACGATACCGTCGCCCCAGGACTGGTGTTTGGCGCCGATGATCACCGGCTGATCCTTCGGCGGCGTGCCGCGTACCTCGACGCGGATATCGCAGACGACGCGCATCAGGATCACCGTGGCGCGGCAGTAGGAGCGCAGTCCGTGCATCAGCACGCGGCGGCCGGGCACGAGCGCCAGGATGGCGCAGACAATGGCGTAGACGCCGGACAGGAACCAGTAGGCACAGTTGAATACGAAGGACCGCATCACGGCCTCCCTTGCAGCTGGAAATCGGTTGGAAAATCGGGCGGATCAGGCGGTGTGCAGCACGGCCATGATCGCGCGGGTGAAGTCGTCCACATAGTGGGTGAGCGGTCTGGCGATCCGGCCGTAGAGCGAATACTCCGCAGCCTGCATCACCACGCCCAGCGCCATGGCGGATTTCAATTCGGCATCGCCCTGGGGAATTTCGCCGCGCGCCATCGCGTCGGCCACACAGGCCGTCATCAGGTCGGACGGGTCGGCCCCGCCATCGCCCGAGGCCGCGATGAAGTAGTTGCGGTGGGTGAGGTGGAAGGCGAATTGCGCCGGATCGGTCTCTGCCAGGTGGCAATAGGCCCGGGTGAGGGCACGGGCGATATCCTCCAGCGAGGCACCGGGGGCCAGATTGTCCGTCACCAGGCTTTCCAGGCGGGCATGGATCGCCTCGAACATCTGCCGGCCCAGCGCGTCCTTGGACTTGAAGTGGCGGTACATGGCGCCGTCGGATATGCCGCAGGCCCCGGCGATCTGCTTGATCGACACCCCGTCCATCCCGTGGCGGGCGAACAGCATCAGCGCCGCCCGCTCGATCCGCGCCTTGGTCGTACCGGCCTTCGCCGTCACGCCGGTTTCGGCATCCACACCGTCGAACAGGTCTTTCCTCAACATTCCGGTCATCGCTTTCGTCCCGTGTTGCAGGATCGTGTGAACGATCATCCACGCATTTTGTGAAACGATGTTCGTAGAATTGCAAGTGAATAATTACTTACATGTGGAGATTTCTTTATATATCTGAAAAGTCGTATTTTTTCTGATCTCCATCGGTTGGCACTCACCCATCTGTGCCAACCCGCCTGCGCGCGAAATGTCACCGGACTGCAATCGCCCTCCATAGATTCATGTCTGAGGCGGACCTTCCTCTGATATGCTGGAAGCGAGCGGGGGCCGATGTGAAGACAGGGAAAGCAATCGTGGACTTGTGGCAGTCGGCAATTGCCTGACCGGGTCGCGATTGCCGGTGGCATAATCCGAGAGAGATCGGTTGTGGTTCTTGGGGGGAGGGGTGAAGTATGATTGCGGCACTGGCAGTTTCCGGCGTGATTATCGTGCTGGTCCTGGCCATTCACATGGTCGGGCTGGGCGCGCTTCTGGTGATGATTCGCTGGCGCGGCAGCGATACGCGCGAGCCGGGACGTCAACTGGTGCAGGCCACCCTGATTTTGGCCGTGGTGATTGGGGTGCTGGGGTTGCACGGGATCGAGATCTGGCTGTTTGCAGGCCTCTACCTGTTGCTGGGAGAGATCCGCACGCTGGAAGAGGCGCTGTATTTCTCGGCTTCGACGTTTTCCACGCTCGGCTATGGCGATGTGGTGCTGTCGGCCAGCTGGCGACTGGTTGCAGCGATGGAGGGGATTACCGGCTTCCTGCTGATCGGTTGGTCAACGGCCTTCCTGGTGTCCGTGGTCGGGCGCTTGCGAGCGCTTGAGGCTGACTGGTTCAGCGGGCCCGATCACGAACGGATTGACTAGCAGCGGCAGCTCGCGGGGTCAGGCTGCAGGCGGCACCGGCAGGCCCAGCCGCGCACGCATCTCGTCATTGATGCCGGCCAGCATGTCCTGTGTGGCCTCGTAACCCGCCTCGACGACCTCGTCGAACCGGTCCCACTGCCGGATATCGACCGGCGTGTCGGGCAGGATGAGCAGGTCGGCGGCTTCGCGTCCCACATCGCGATGGTCGGCCACCCCGACCGTGGCAGCGCGCATCAGCAGGGATGCGATCGGCGGCGGGGATTTCAGCCCGTGCCGCCGCACCCAGCCGAAAAAGCTCGGCGGGTCGATGAAATCGTCCGGATTGAGGCCCTGGGCGCGTGTGACATCGACCCCGACCACGGCGCCGCGATGGAAGGCCCGCATCTCGCGGGCCGGGAAATTGGTGAAAACGGCGCCGTCGACCAGGATCTGGCCGTGCAGCACGACGGGCGGCAAGAGGCCGGGAATGGCGATCGAGGCACGCAATGCATCGCGCAGGCGGCCGGACCGGTGTACATGCGGCCGGCCAGAGGCCAGGTTCGAGGACAGGCAGAAATAGGGCCGCACGAGTTCGGCGATCTCGACATCCCCGAAATGCTCTTTCAGGCGCCGGTCGACCTTCTCGCCCCGTGCCATGGAGATGACGGGGAGGGTCCAGTCGTCCAGCGGATTGGTCTCGACAAAGGCCTTGCGGATCCGCCAGTCCAGCTCGTCATCGCTCCAGTCGAGCGCAATCCCTGCGGCAACAATGGCGCCCATCGAGGCACCGCCGACAAAATCGAGCGGTACACCGGCTTCGCGAAGCGCCCGGATCGCACCGAGATGGGCATAGGCCCGGGCGCCACCGCCCGACACGACGAGGCCGACGGACTTGCCGGCGAGGGTTCGGGCGAGGCGGGCCGTGTCGGCGACATGCTGGTCCTGGCGCCAGTGGAAGACGCGGGCCGCGTCCGATGCATTCGCCCATTCCTGCGGCCGTGAGGCGGCGGTCACACCGCCCGGATGCAGGAGAACCACGTCCAGCAGTTTCAGCCGCATGGCGGGAGAGGGGTCGTCCGGCAGGAGCGGGGTGGAGGGGCGCGCGTCGGCCCGCGCGAACAGCCACATCCGGTCGGCCCGGCCCATCGCGCGGCGTGCCCAGCCGGGGTCTGAGAAGCGGGCGACCAGCAGGACGACATCATGTTCCTGCTCCAGCGCATCGAGCTGGCTGGCGCTCCAGTCGACACACGTCTCGTCGGCGATGGCACAGCTGGTGCCGATTGTCTTGAGGGCGGCCTTGAGTTCACGCGCGCGGTAGTCGAGATCAATGGTCGGCGAGGTCGAGATCAGGGCGAAGACGCGCGGCTCCGATCCGGCTGACCGGTTGGGGCCGCGCAGGCGCGCCAGCATCATGCGGGAGAGCTCGCGCATCAGGCTGGCATGTTTGGAGGTCAGGCGTTCGAAACTGACCTTGGGCAGACGGATCAGCTCGCTGTCGCGCAGGGCGTAGACGCTGGCCGAATGCGGAGTCTCGTCCAGCAGCGACATTTCCCCGACGGGTTCGCCGGCGCGGATATAACCGATCAGGTCCGGCCGGCCCAGGGCGCCGTCCCGAAAGGCGGCCAGTGCGCCGGAGCGGACCAGGTAGAAGGCGTCGGCATCATCGCCCTCGCGGAACAGAAGTTTGCCTGCGGGCAGGCAGAACCATTCCACCTCGTGCTCGACGGCATCGAGCACCGATTTCTCGATCCGGTTGAGAAAGGGCAGGAAGGACAGGTTGAGAGGCATGTTGCGCCGACCGTGAAGATTCGGCGCTTACTCTAGGGGTGGCGCGGGGCGATATGAAGGGGGATGGACGCGGGTGGCGTCCACGTCATGCGCAGCGCTAGAACCGGCGGCGCAGGACCAGATGGCCGACCGGGCGGACGGAGCGACCCTGCGTTTCGCCGACGGCCTCGACATCCATCCGGTCGAGGTCTTCCAGCAGCGGCAGGTTCTCGCCGGTATCCGGATCGAACAGCACCATGCGGTCTTCACCGGAGTCCTGGAAATAGGCGCCGCCTTCCACCGTCAGGCTCCAGTCGTCGATGGTCTGAACAGTGACGCCGGCACCGAAATAGCGGGTCAGGCGCTCGATCTGGCTGGGATTGGCGGTTTCGGCCAGTTCGGCGTGCGGGAAGACATCGGGGCGCTGGCGGGTGTCGCGAGCCCAGAGCGGGTAGCGGCCCCGATCATTGGGTGCGACCGTGCCGGCCGACAGGTAGAATTCGTCGCCAAAGGGATAGAAGTCGACCTGGCCCGCGATGGCGGAAATCTCGCGGTCGCCTCCGGTCTGCTGCCCCGAACCGATGACGACAGGTGTGCCGCTGGCCGATTCTGTCGTGATCCGCCAGCGCACAGCGCCGGGATTCTCGACGCTGGCCGGAGCGGTCAGCCAGGCTTCGGAATCGATGGCGGACTGCGCCACAGCAGGGGCGCAGAGCACGGCTGCAAAGCCTATGGAAACAACAATTTGCTTACGCATTGCTCCCTCCCGCGAACGAAATCGGGACTTCACAGAACGCGTGAAGATCACGCCTGTGAGCCTGCGAGCGGAGGCCTGAATCACTCGTTAACCCGGCCACGCACTCATTTTTCATTCGCCCTGCCCGCCCTGTCCCGGCGGTCCGTGTCAGACATTGCCGGAGAAGTGTGACGGCGCCAAGGCATTCCATCGAAACAACGTGGGAAACGCGGTTGCGTTCCTAACAAAGCAACAACTTTTCCGTTTTCCGTTCGATCTGTGTTGGCCCGGCGCCAGGCCTGCGGCGGGTGAGATGCCGGCGAATCAGTTCGGGCCCGCAGCGAGAGGAGGAAGGAAGAAACCGGTTGATTGCGCATGGACTTGTCCCGATGGGCCTGTGCCGGGAAAGATGCGTGCGGGAACCGCTTTGGATGCAGCAACAATTGCGCTCGGGTGGCCTGGCGGGTTAAGCAGCGGCAGAGATTGACCAAACCGGGACCCGATCATGACCCAGCTCGCTTCCGCCATCGATCCCCAGTCCGATACCTTCCGCGAGAATGCAGCGGCCATGGAGGCGCTGGTCGCCGACCTGCGTGCCAAGACGGCCGAGGCGGCTCTGGGCGGATCGGAGCGGTCGCGCGAGCGCCATGTCGCTCGGGGCAAGCTGTTGCCCCGCGACCGGGTCGAGCGGCTGCTGGATCCGGGCTCACCCTTCCTGGAAATCGGCGCGCTGGCGGCCAACGGCATGTATGAGGGCAATGTGCATGGCGCCGGCATGATTGCCGGCATCGGCCGGGTTTCGGGCCGCGAAGTGATGGTCGTGTGCAACGACCCGACCATCAAGGGCGGCGCCTATTATCCGATGACGGTGAAGAAGCATCTGCGCGCCCAGGAAATCGCGATGCAGAACCGTCTGCCCTGTGTTTATCTGGTCGACAGCGGCGGCGCGAACCTGCCGCACCAGGCCGAGGTCTTCCCCGATCGCGACCATTTCGGACGCATCTTTTTCAACCAGGCTAACATGTCCGCCGAGGGCATTCCCCAGATCGCCGTGGTGATGGGCTCCTGCACGGCGGGCGGCGCCTATGTGCCGGCCATGTCCGACGAGACGGTCATCGTACGCAAGCAGGGCACGATCTTCCTGGGTGGCCCGCCGCTGGTGAAGGCGGCGACCGGCGAGGTGATCTCGGCCGAGGATCTGGGCGGCGCTGACGTCCATGCCCGGGTCTCCGGCGTGGCCGATCACTATGCCGCAAACGACGAGCACGCCCTGCACACGGCCCGGCGGATCGTCGGCACGCTGAACACGGTCAAGTCGATCGATCTGGATGTCACCGATCCGCGCGAGCCGAAATACGATCCGGCCGAACTGGGCGGCATCATTCCTACCGATACGCGTGCGCCCTTCGATGTGCGCGAGGTGATCGCCCGCATCGTCGACGGGTCCGAATTCGACGAGTTCAAGAAACTCTATGGCGAGACGCTGGTCACCGGTTTTGCCCGTCTCTACGGCATGCCGGTCGGCATCATCGCCAATAACGGCATCCTCTTCTCCGAGAGCGCCCAGAAAGGCGCCCACTTCATCGAGCTGTGCGCCCAGCGCGGCATCCCGCTGGTCTTCCTGCAGAATATTACCGGCTTCATGGTCGGCTCGAAATACGAGGCGGGTGGCATCGCCAAGGACGGCGCCAAGCTGGTCACGGCGGTCTCGACCTTCAAGGGGCCGAAATTCACCGTCATCATCGGCGGCTCCTACGGGGCCGGCAATTACGGCATGTGCGGGCGGGCCTACTCGCCGCGCTTCCTCTTCATGTGGCCGAATGCGCGTATCTCTGTGATGGGGGGCGAACAGGCCGCTTCGGTGCTGGCCACGGTCAAGCGCGACGCGATGGAAGCACGCGGCGAGGACTGGCCGGCCGAGGACGAGGCGAAGTTCAAACAGCCGATCCGCGAGGCCTATGAGGCTGAGGGGCATCCGTATTTCTCGACCGCCCGGATGTGGGATGACGGCGTGATCGCGCCAGTCGATACGCGCCGCGTGCTGGGCCTGTCGCTCTCCGCCTCGCTCAACGCGCCGATCGAGAAGACGAAATTCGGCGTGTTTCGGATGTAGGCCGCCCTGCGGCGCCTTGACACGCGGCGCTGCACGGATGCCGGGTGTATAAAGACCGCACAGGGAGTGCGGTCATGAAACGGTCGATCTGCATTATCAACGGACATCCGGACGCTTCGCCGGAGCATTTTGTTCCGGCGCTGGCCGATGCCTATGAGCGTGGCGCTCGCGGAGCGGGCTTTGAGGTCAGCCGGATCGATATCGGCAGCTTGCCGATCGATTTTCTGCACAATCAGTCCGAGTTCGATGCGCCGCCTGACGCGAAGGTCGCTGAGGAGCGCAACAAGCTGGCAGCAGCAGATCATCTGGTCCTGGTTTTTCCACTCTGGCTGGGTGGTGTGCCGGCACGGCTCAAGGCCTTCTTCGAACAGATGGCGCGCAATGAGTTCTTCATTGCTACGACGAATGACGGTGCGGGCTGGCCGGCGCAAAAGATGAAGGGCAAGTCGGCCCGGATCATCGTGACAATGGGCATGCCCGGCTTTGCCTACGGCACCCTGTTCGGCGGGCACAGTGTGAAGGCGCTGGAGAAGGGTATTCTGCGCATTTCCGGCTTCAAACCCGTCCGCCGGACGATACTGGGCGGTGTGGAGGCGGCCGGTGTGCCAGGCCGGGCGAAGATGCTGCACAAGGTGGAAGCGCTCGGGCGGCGCGGCGTCTGACAGGCTCGGAATACCCGAAAATTCAAAGAGTTGTTCCGGGCATCCGGATGCTTTCCCCGTGACAAATGGTTAATTCGAGCTAGTATCACTCCCGCATCGCCGCAAGCAGGCGTGCGCTGGGGGAGTATTGAACATGCTTGAGTCCATCCTGGGGTTTGCCCGCGAGGGCTTCGCCGAAGTCAACGCCGTGCTGGGCCTGCTTGTGGCTGTCGTGGCGACCTTGATGATGACCGCCTGGGCGCGTCTGCCCTTTGTCGCGGTTGGCGCCACACTGGCCCATATCGTGCTGGAAAGCCTGGCGCCGGTGATTGCAGAGTCTGGCGGGTTCACCCTGCCGCAGCTGCTTGAGCCGCATTTCTGGCGGTATGCCGGGGTTCTGTTTGTCGGCTATCTGATCGTCGTGGCGATCCTGTTCGCGATCAAGCGGATGGTCTTCAGAAAATAGCGGTTTCGCGTCTCAGGAGAACCAGCTTTTCTTGGGACATGTTTGGAAAGATCGTTAACGGATGGCTCGAACTTGGGGTAAGGTGGAGCCAGCGTTAAGTTGCGGAAGGGGACCGCGTTATGGAATTTCTCGACCAGATCATGGGCTATATCCAGCCCGGTATCGACTTCTTCATGCCGGGCCTGATTGCCTATGCCGGCGACGGGGTCAGCTCCGTCAACTGGATGATGCTGGGTATCCAGCTGGGCGTGATTGCCCTGGTTCTTGCGCTGCTGATGCGCGAGATCGGCGCGATCCTGATCTTCACCGTTGTGGGCGTGATTATCCACGTCATTGTCGACATTGTGATGCCGATGGTGCGGGGCGGGTCGACCGGGTTCGATTTCAACGGCTTCGTACAGCAATTCACCCAGACCGATTATCTGCTGTATCTGGGCGCCTTGGCGATCGGATACTTCGTCGCCATCCTGGTGCTGGGGCTGATCAAGGGTCTGATCTTCCGCGGCGACTGATCGCAATTTTCACGATGTGAACTCCAGGGGCCGCTGCGCAATCAGCGGCCCTTTTTCATTGTTGCCGGACGGTGCGGGCGGTAAGCCTTGGAGCAACGACCCCGAAATGAAGGAGTTTCTCCATGTCCGACGCGCCCGTGCTTCTCGATGTCAGCCCGGCCGGTGTGGCAGTGGTCACGCTGAACCGTCCCGACAAGCACAATGCCTTCAATGCGGAGGTGATCGCCCAGTTGTCCGATACGTTCGAGACGCTGCGGGCGAGCGAGGCGGGCGTGCGCATCGTCTTTCTGCGCGGCGCCGGCAAGAGCTTTTCGGCCGGTGCCGATCTGGACTGGATGAAGGCGTCGGCCCTGTTCACCGAGGCCGACAATGAAGAAGACGCGATGGCGCTGGCCAATATGCTCAAGCGTCTGCACGAGCTGCCCCAGCTCACCGTGGCCCTGGTGCATGGCGCTGCGATGGGCGGCGGAGCGGGTCTGCTGGCCGCCTGCGATGTCGGCGTGGTGATGAAGGATGCCCAGATCCGCTTTTCCGAAGTGCGTCTCGGCCTGACGCCGGCAACGATCTCGCCCTATGTCGTGCGCGCCATCGGTCCGCGATGGGCCCGCGCCCTGTTCGCCACGGGCGAAGGCTTTGACGGCACGTTCGCCGAGAAGATCGGCCTGGCGCAATACACTGTCGAGACGATGGAAGAGATGGCGCAGATGGAAGAACATCTCGCCAAGCTCGCTTTCTCCGCTGCGCCTGGTGCCGTGCACGATGCCAAGCAGCTGGTCGACGATGTGTTCGGCCAGGAAATCAATCACGGTCTTGCCGTACACACCGCCAAGGCGATCGCCCGCCGCCGGGCCTCCGAAGAGGGCCAGGAAGGCCTCGCCGCCTTCCTGGAGCGCCGCAAGCCGGGCTGGGCGGAATAGGCGGAGACCCGGCGCTGATCCGGCGTCCCGATCCGCGGGCATTCCTGCACCGGCGGCGCGAGGCGCTGCGGGCCTGGTTCGTGCGCGGGCCGGTCACGCTGGGCGTGTTCGAATTCGTCAGCTTCGGCATCAAGCAGGCTTGGGCCTGCCTGTTCGGCGGGCTGATGCTGGCGCTGCTGCTGGCGACCTTTCTCTGGTATCCGGCGGACGCCGCGCTGGCGCGCTATGACTTCCTCACCCTGGCCGCCCTGGCGATCCAGGTTGTGCTGATCGCGACCAAGCTGGAGAGCTGGGAGGAGGCGAAGGTGATCGCCGCCTTCCATGTCGTCGGCACGGTGATGGAAATCTTCAAGACCTATGCCGGCAGCTGGGTCTATCCCGAGGACAGCCTGCTGCGTATCGCCGGCGTCCCGCTTTTTTCCGGCTTCATGTATGCCGCCGTCGGTTCCTACCTGGCGCGGGTCTGGCGGATTTTCGAATTCCGATTCGACCGCTTTCCGAGGATGTGGTGGCAATATCTTCTGGCGACAGCGGTTTACATCAATTTCTTTGCCCACCACTACACCGTCGATATCCGCTATGTCCTGTTCGTAGGAACGGTGCTGCTCTACGGGCCAAGCGTGGTCTGGTTCCGGCCGGACCGGGCCCACCGGCCGATGCCGCTGGTGATCGGCTTTTTGCTGGTCGCCCTGTTCATCTGGTTCGCTGAAAATATCGGGACGTTTGCGCGCGCCTGGTCCTATCCGGGTCAGGAAGTGAGCTGGCACATGGTGTCGCTCGCCAAGCTGGGCTCGTGGTACCTCCTGATGATCATCAGTTTTGTCCTGGTGGCGGCTGTGCAATACCGTCGTCCAGACCCACAGACCGGTCCCAAGAGCGAGGCACGAGACCCATGATCAAGACGCTCCTGATCGCCAATCGCGGCGAGATTGCCTGCCGTGTGATGCGGACCGCCCAGCGCATGGGCATCCGTACCGTTGCCGTCTATTCCGAAGCCGATGCCGATGCGCCCCATGTGCGCATGGCCGACATCGCCATTGCGATCGGGCCTGCTCCGGCCGCAGAGAGCTATCTGGTCGCCGACAAGATCATCGCGGCTGCCAAGGAAGCCGGGGCCGATGCCATCCATCCGGGCTATGGCTTCCTGTCCGAAAACGCGGCTTTTGCCGAAGCCTGCGCTGCCAATGACATCATCTTCGTCGGCCCGCCGGCCTCCGCGATCCGTGCGATGGGTCTGAAGGACCGGGCCAAGGCGCTGATGGAAGAGGCGGGCGTGCCCGTTACGCCGGGCTATCACGGCGACAATCAGGATCCGGAGCTTCTGGCCGAGGCGGCCGGGACGATCGGCTATCCCGTGCTCATCAAGGCCGTGGCCGGCGGCGGCGGCAAGGGCATGCGCAAGGTCGAGAAGGCGGAGGACTTTGCTGCGGCGCTGGAGAGCTGCAAGCGCGAGGCGTCCAAGAGCTTCGGTGATGACCGGGTGCTGATCGAGAAATTCATCGTCAATCCGCGCCATATCGAGGTCCAGGTCTTCGGCGACAGCCGTGGCCGTGTGGTCCACATGTTCGAGCGCGATTGCTCGCTGCAGCGCCGGCACCAGAAGGTGATCGAGGAAGCGCCCGCGCCGGGCATGACGCCGGGCGTGCGTGCCGCCATGTGCTCGGCCGCCATCAATGCGGCCAGGGCGGTCAACTATGTCGGCGCCGGCACGGTGGAGTTCATCGTCGACGGTTCCGGCCCGCTGCGCGAGGACGGTTTCTTCTTCATGGAGATGAATACCCGTCTCCAGGTGGAACATCCGGTCACCGAAATGGTCACCGGTCTCGACCTGGTCGAGCTGCAGCTGAAGATCGCCGCCGGCGGCTCCGTGCCCGAACAGGACGATATCCACCTCTCGGGCCACGCCATGGAGGCGCGCCTCTATGCGGAAGATCCGGCGGGCGGCTTCCTGCCGTCGACGGGGCCGCTTCATCGTCTGGATCTGCCGGCCTCCGGCGGTCCGCTGCGGGTCGATACGGGGGTCGAGGAGGGCGGTGAAGTCTCGCTGCACTATGACCCGATGATCGCCAAGCTGATCGCTCATGCGCCGACCCGGCGCGAGGCGGCGCATCGTCTGGCCGGCATGATCGACGATCTGGTTGTGTGGCCGGTGAAGACCAATGCCGGATTCCTGCGCCGTGCTGCCGTCAACCCGGACTTTCTGGATGAAAAACTGTCGACCGGCTTCATCGAGGAGCGCATCGACGATCTCATCCCGCCGGCCGTGCGGCCGGCCGATGCGGCATTCGCAACGCTGGCCGTGCTCGACCTGCGCCCGGTGATCGCGGCGGCGCTGGATCCGTTCGATGCCGCCGATGGCTGGCGTCTCAATGGCGATCCGCATCTGTCCTGCCGGTTCGAGGTCGGTGGCGAGCCGGTCGAGGCCGTGCTGAAGCTGGATGGCGAACGCATCGAGGTTCGTTCCGGCGACGTGGTATCGGTGCTCGAAGGGCTCGAGGTCGGCGAGATGTTCGAGGGCTACAGCTTCGAGGCCGTGGTCGATGGCGAGCGCATCGTCGCGCACTGCGAGCCGGTCGATGACGGCATGCTCGTGGCGTGCCGCGGCCGGGTGACGGTGTTTGCCGAGCCGCATCCGGAAGCCCTGGCCGATGCGGCCGAGGCGGGCGGTGTGATCAAGGCGCCGATGCCGGGCAAGGTCCTGGCCGTCAACATCAAGACGGGTGACAGCGTCACCAAGGGACAGGCGCTGGTCGTGCTGGAAGCGATGAAGATGGAACACGCGCTCGCCGCGCCGCGTGATGGCGTGATCGCCGAGGTCAGCGTCGAGGCCGGCGGCCAGGTGGGTGAGGGCGATATCCTCGTCACGCTCGCCGAAGAGGTGGACGAGGCGGCTTAACAGATTTTCCTCCCCGCGAGACGCGGGGAGGGGGACCGCGAAGCGGTGGAGGGGCCGCCGCGCATCGCGCGGCGGGGGCTCTCCGTGACGGGCTCCGCCGGCTCCCTCCTACGCCTTCGGCTCCGGAGGCCCCTTCGACCCGATGCGTCGCATCGGCCCACTTCCCCACGTTTCGTGGGGAAGAAAACGCCATCATTCCCGTGTCACGCGAGACCGGCATACTGCTTGCACTTCCTGGGGGGAGATCCAAGGGAGCGGTTCAATGCGCGACACCTATATGGCCCGTTTTTCGAGCAGCTGGACCGACGAGGCACGGCGGAAATTCCGCAAGCAGCCCGTCGTCATCCGCCACAGCTATCATGAACATCACGCCTTTTCGGACATGGCGCTGGCGGCGCTGATCGAGCGGCACCCGCGCGATCTGATCGATTTCTGCACAATGGGCGATGACGCGACGGACCATGACAGCTGGCGGGCCGGCGATCCCGGTGCACTGTCTGGACTGGAACTGATCGAGGCGGTGCGCCGCGGCAAGCTGTGGATCAATCTGCGCCATGCCATGGACCGCGATCCGGAATACCGGCCGATCTACGAGGCGATGCTTGCGGACATGAAGAAGGCTGACCCGTCCTTCCGGCCGCTGGTCGCCGAGGCGGGCATCCTCATTTCGTCGCCGACGGCCCAGGTCTTCCTGCATTCGGACGTGTCGGAAACCATGCTGTGGCATATGCGCGGCGTAAAGCGGTTCCGCACCTATCCGCCGCGTCTGCCCTATCTCAACATCGACGATGTCGAGGGCGTTCTGCACAAGGACAAGACCGAGGATGTCGACTTCGATCCGGCCTGGGATGCCGACGCCTTCACGGTCGACCTGCACCCGGGCATGGCGGCCAACTGGCCGCTGCACGGTCCGCACCGGATCGAGAACCAGTCCGGCGTCAATGTGTCGGTGCCGTTCGAGATTTCCACACCGCAATCGCGGCTGCAAAACTCCATCCTCTTTGCCAATGGTGTGCTCCGCCGGTCGCTGGGATACACGCCGCGCTCGACCTCGACCGAAGGTCTCGGTGCGCTGGGCAAGCGTTTGCTGACGGCGATGGTGAAGCTGAAGATCAAGCTGTTCGGAGAGCGCGAGCGGCCCATGCCGAAGAGTGAGCGTACCTTCGACATCGATCCGACCGCGCCGGACGGTTTCGTGAACCGCCATGCGGCCTGACTGCGTCGGAAGGTGACAGGGTTTTAATGCGTTCACACGGCTGGTCCCTGCTATGGCCGATAGCGAGGGATGACCGTATCGAGATCGCACAATGAAACATGTTTTTGCTGCTGCGCTGGGCGCAGTTATCCTGGTGAGCCTGCCTGCACATGCCCAGACCGGGCCGGCGGGCGAGCTGGAGGCGTTCGAGGCCGCGCTCGGCCGCACCGTCGCCGGGGACAATGACGCCGATTGGCGTTTCCTTCTGACCTTTACCGGCAGTGCCGGCGAGATTGTCGCCCGGTTTGACGGCGCTCAACCCGAGGCCGACCGCTGGACGCTGGTCTCTCCTCTGGAGGCCGACCTGACGGAAGAACAGCGGGCCATCTGGGACGATGTCATCACCAGCGATGATGACGAAGAGGATGAGGGCGGCCTGTTCTTTGACAGCGAAGACGCGCTTTTCCTGCCGGGCACGGTGAACCTGCATCTGCAGGACGCCGATGATGTGACCTACCGTTTCCAGCCGCAGTTGGATGCCGACAGCGAAGAGGATGCGGCCTTTGCCGAATATCTGCGCGGCGAGATCACGGTCGGCCGCAGCGAACCGGGCGTGCGCCATCTGAGGCTCTATGCGCCGGAAAGCTTCAAGCCGAACTTCGCCATTCGCGTGAACCGGTTCGAACTGGAACAGGAATTCGCCGAAATGGCCGACCTGCCGGCGCCGGTCCTGGTCCGCATCACCCAGAATATCGAAGGCAGCGCGGCCTTCCAGACCTTCCAGGAAGGGTTCGAAATCGGTTTCAGCGAGATCGCGTATCTGGGCAGCGCCGCTCGCTGATCCGGACGGCCTCGACGCTTTGACCGGCTCTCTGAGTCGCCCTAACTGTGACCCATGGTCATGCATCTGGTGAAGCTCTGTGTCGGTGTCTCCTCGGTCGAGGAGCTCGAAGCGTCGATGACACGCACGGCGGCCCGGCGCCGGGCCGCCGGCGAGCCGCCGGTTTCGGTGCATGTAACCCGCATGACCCCGGCCAAGCGGGACGAGGTGGAAAACGGCGGATCGCTCTACTGGGTGATCGGTGGCGCCATCCGTTGCCGCTCCGACATCATCTCGCTGGAAACGGTCGACGGGGAGGATGGCGTGAAGCGCTGTGCCATCGTGATGTCGACCGAGGTGATCCGCACAGCCGCCGCGCCGCGCAGGCCTTTCCAGGGCTGGCGCTATCTCAAGCCGGAGGACGCACCGCAGGACGTCGCGGGGCCGGCCGAGGGCGGTGACGACCTGCCGCCGGACCTGCGTGCCAAATTGCTGGAAATCGGCGCCTGGTGACCGCTAGCGCAGCGTCCGCCGGCGAATGAGCAGGACAATCAGGGTGAGAGCCAGACCTTCCGCGGGCAGGAAGAAAAATCCGGGCTGGGCCGAGTAATAGGGATTGTCAGCCATGAGAATCCAGGCCGCGAAATGGCTCATCAGCGTGCCGCAAGCCGTATAGAGAGCCAGTCGCAGCTTCAGAGCCAGGGCTGCGAGTGTCAGCGTGATGAAGATGCACGCTGTGATGATGAGAACGCGTTCGGCCGTGGTCAGGGTGTGGATGATGTTCTGGGCGTCCAGCCCGGCAACCGTTCCGGTCCAGCCCTCCAGCAGCACGGCCCATATAACGGTCAGCCAAAGCAGAGCGTAGCATACCAGAAAGCAGACCAGGCAGATTGCGGCCGCGTAGAGCGGAGCGCGCGATGTCTGACGCATGATGCAGGCAAGCCCTGTGCAGACCGGATTATGCGACGCTATGGTGTTTCGCCGTCGCGGTAAATCTAGTGCGCGCTGCTGTCGATACGGATCTCGTAGAGCGACGGCCACAGCTTGCCGGTCACGTAGATCTGGCCTGTCTCGCGGTTCCAGGCGATCCCGTTGGCCACGGCGTCGCGGCTGCCGGTGAGGGCGGGCGGGATGAGGCTCGTCAGATCGATCAATCCCGTGACCGCTCCGCTTTCGGGGTTGATGCGGACGATCAGCGGTGACTGCCAGACATTGGCCCAGATCTCGCCATCGACCCATTCCAGCTCGTTCAGGCGCCGCACGGGCCGCCCGGCAAGCGTCACCTCGATCGTGCGCACCGTGGAGAAGTCGGCCGGGTCGATCACGCGCAGTTCGGCCGTGCCATCCGACAGGATGAGATGGGTGCCGTCATGCGTCAGCCCCCAGCCCTGGCCGGAATAGTCGAATGTGCCAATACGCTCGAACGTGCCGGCGTCGAAGATGAAACCGGTCTCCGACTGCCAGGTGAGCATGTAGATGCGCGATTCCAGCTGGACGGAACCTTCGCCGAAATAGGGCGGTTCGAGCGCGGTCTGGCGTTCCACATGCCCTGTTTCCAATGTCACCTGGCGCAGACCGGATGCTCCGACCTGCCCGGTGCTTTCAAACAGGACACCGTCTTCGATGAAGAGCCCCTGGGTGAAGGCGCCCGTATCGTGGGGATAGGTCGCGACGATTTCCGCCGTAGCGCGCGAGACCGGTGTCTGGCCGGCCGCAGGCGCTGCGAGAACGGCAAGGCCGGCAAGGGCAAAAAGAAGACGCGAGATCATCGAGGTTTCCGCTGCAGGCTGAATGAGCGGTCAGCTTAACCGCAATTCTGGCATCACGAAGGCCGTTTTGCCGCCATGTTGTCGATCAAGCGGGTCGAGCCCAGCCGCACCGCAGCCAGGACACGGGCATCGCGATCGATGGGGCCGCCGGACGGAAGCGCTTCCAGCGTTGCGGCGCACCGCGCCTCGACATAGTCCACCGCATCGAAGGCGGCCGTTGCACTGGCCATCGCAGCCTTCTGTGCCTGGTCTGCCGGCGTGCCGGCGCTGAGCGCTGACGCAAAGTCCTTGAGGATCACGTTGAGTTGCGCGGCCCGGCTGCGGTCGTCTGCCGACAGGTAGACATTGCGCGAGGACATGGCGAGGCCGTCGCGCTCGCGCTTGGTCTCGTCGCCGATGATGTCGATACCGAAATTGAGGTCGCGCACCATCTGCCGGATCACCAGGAGCTGCTGGTAGTCCTTCTCGCCGAAGAAGGCCATGTCCGGACGGACCTGGTTGAACAGCTTGGCAACGACGGTTGCGACGCCATCGAAGAAATGCGGACGGGCGACGCTCTCCAGGCCCACAGCCGCGCCCTTCATGCTGATATTGGCCGAATAGCCCTCGGGATACATTTCGGCCACGTCCGGCAGGAAGATCAGGTCGCACTTGGCGAGGGTGAGCTTTTCGGAATCCTCGAGTATGGTGCGCGGATAGGCGTCCAGATCCTCGCCCTCGGCAAACTGCCTGGGATTGACAAACACGCTGGCCACAACACGATCGCAATGGGCTTTCGCCAGCCGGATGAGCGAGATATGTCCGTCGTGCAGCGCGCCCATGGTCGGCACAAAGCCGATGGACAGCCGGTCATCGCGCCAGCTGCGGACGCGCGCGCGCAGGGCCGAGACTGTCGTGGCGTGGGGAATCTGGAGATTGAGCATGGTTGTTCCGCAAAACAGACAGGCCGGGGAATATCATAAGCCATGATACAGGCAAGCGATCCGACTCGCCCTAGATACAGCGCCATGAGAATTCTGCCAGCCATTCTGCTTGCCGCCATCGTCAGCGCCTGCGCCACGACGGGCGGCGACCGTGATCGCGATGTGCCTGTTGAAGCCGGTGTCGCCGACACCCAGCCGGCGCGTCTGGCCGATGCAACGGCGCGTGAACTGGCCCATCTTGCCCGTTTCGAGCCGGAAACCCTGGACCAGGTCTATCCCGAGCTGCGCGCTCTGGCGGCTGCGCTGGTTGGTCTGGAGAGCCTGCCTGCTGAAGAGGGGGCGGCGCTGGGGCTGGGGACTGCCGGTCCGCAGGACCTGCCGCCGGCGCCGGAATTCGACGATGCGCATAGCGTGATGCATGCCGTTCATCTCGCCTCTTACCGGCGCGAGGCGATGGCTTTGCGTGGCTGGGCTGAATTGCAGGCCCTTTATCCGGTGCTGGCTGGTCTGGACGCACGCCTCGAACACGCCCATATCCCGCAACAGGGTGATTTCCTGCGTCTCAAGGCCGGGCCGTTCGATACCGGCGCGGCAGCCCTGGAGGTTTGTACGGCCTTGCGGTCGTCCGGCCAGTACTGCCAGACGACCGACTATTCCGGCAGGGCTTTCGCGCCGCCGGAGAGCGGCGGGTGAGCGCAGGAAGCGCCATATCGGGCAGGCGCAGTCCGGTGTCCCTTGCGGCGCCGGAGCCGCGCAGGGGATTTGGGTAGTCATGACGAAACATCCGGCCTTCCGTCTGCCGTCGCGCCCGCTTGGACGTGTCCGCGACGGCGTGCGTGAAGCGCACGTCATCGTGGTGGGCAATGAGAAGGGCGGGGCCGGCAAGTCGACCGTCGCCATGCACCTCGCCGTCGCCCTGATGCGCATGGGCAAGACGGTCGGCGCGATGGATCTCGATCTGCGCCAGCGCACTTTCGGCCGTTATCTGGGCAATCGTGAGCGCTGGTGCGAACGTCACGGTCTCGGCCTGCCGCGGCCGGTGGAGATTGCGCTCGCGCCGTCGGTCCAGCGCGATCTGGACCTGGCCGAACAGGAAGAGACTGATCGCTTCTCCGCGGCCCTGACCGATCTGAAGACCCAGTGCGATTTCGTCGTCATCGACGCGCCAGGCGCCGACACGCTCTATTCGCGGCTCGCCCATTCCAGCGCCGACACGATCATCACGCCGGTCAATGACAGTTTCATCGATTTCGACCTGCTCGCGGAGATCGATCCGGACTCGTTCGAGGTCGGCAGCCCGAGCCTGTACAGCGAAATGGTCTGGGAATGCCGCAAGCGCAAAGCGGCGATGCAGAAGAAATCCATCGACTGGGTGGTGATGCGCAATCGTATCTCCATGCTGGATGCGCGCAACAAGCGCCGTGTCGGCGAGGGGCTGAAAATGCTCTCCCAGCGGATCGGATTCCGGCTCGCACCGGGCTTTGCCGAGCGGGTCATCTACCGCGAGCTTTTCCCGTTGGGCCTGACCCTGCTCGACCTGACCGAGAACGGCTCCACCGTCACCTTCACCATGAGCCATGTCGCGGCGCGCCAGGAATTGCGCGATCTGCTGATCGTGCTCAAACTGCCGGGCCTGGAAGGTCAGCCCATCCCGTTCTAGCCATGGCCGCTTTTGTCTTCGGAGCTCTGCTGCTGGCCGCCTGTCTCGGGGCGGCTTGGTGGTTTTCGCAGCAAAAGACGGACGATGCTGCGCGCATGGTGCGTATCATCTTGGGGAGCGGTGCCCTGATCGCCGGCGTGGTGATCTGCCTGCGCGGCGCTGTCATCATCGGCGGGCCGATCGGCCTCTTCGGCCTGGGCATGCTGGGCCGGGCGATTCGCGTTCCCCATCGCCGTTCACGCAGTTCCGGCGGCTCGCCTGGCACGGCGCCAGCTGCGGGGATGAGCCTTGTCGAGGCGCGGGAAATTCTCGGTGTGGATGAGTCCGCCGATGCCGAGACGATCCGTCAGGCGCATCGCCGCCTGATGAAAAAGCTGCATCCCGATACCGGCGAAGGATCTGCGGCCTTGGCGCGACAGGTTCAGGACGCGCGGGATTTGCTGCTGGATCATCTCAACGGGAAGTCGTGATCCGCGTCACGCGTGGATTTGCCTCTTTTGGTTGTAGTTTGCTGCAGCAATGGAGGGGGCAATGAAACGCGCACGACGCTCGGCAGACCTGTTTGGCAAGAGCCCGGCTCCGGCTTTCACCTGCGGTGTCGATGCGGAGCAGCTGTCCCGGCGCCTTCGAACACTCAGCGAGGATGCCTACCGTTTCCGGATGAACCGGGCCGCCATACTGATCGAGGTCGCGGCCCAGATCGTCGAAATGGAAGGCCGCGCGATTGAGGAAGCCGACGATGAGTCCTTTCCCGGCTAACGCCGTTTCATCGACCTCGACGACGATGAAATTGCCCTAGCGTGTGCTTGCGACGCGCTGGACGAGCCCACCCGGCAGACGCGCGACTTCTCCTGCCAGTTCCAATTCCATCAGCATGGCCGTCACAGTTCCGGCAGGCAGGCCGCTCTGTCGGGCAATCTCGTCGACCGAGACCGGGGTTGGCGATACCAGGCCGCGAACACGGCGGGTGCCGCCGATGTCGTCATCACTGGAATCCGGGGCTTCTTCCAGGGGTGCGTCCGGCCAGTCCTCATCGAAAAGGTCGCTGCCGGACTGTGGGTCCGTTTCGCGCACCTGCGGCAGGGACTGCAGGCCGGCGAGTATCCCGGTCACATCCTCGACGGTTTCGACCAGATGGGCGCCGTCCCGCAGGAGTTGGTTCGAGCCGCGGGCGCGAGGATCGATTGGCGAGCCGGGGACAGCCATCACTTCGCGTCCCTGTTCGGCGGCAAAGCGTGCGGTGATCAGCGAGCCCGAGCGCAGTGCCGCCTCGACCACGACCGTGCCGCGGGACAGGCCCGAGATCAGCCGGTTGCGGCGGGGAAAGTCGCGGGCGGTGGGGATGCGGCCCAGAGGACGTTCGGAGATGACAAGACCGCGTTCGGCGATGGCGTTGTGCAGATCGGCATGTTCGGGCGGGTAGATGTGATCGATGCCGCCTGCGACGACGGCAATCGTGCCGGTCTCCAGTGCACCGGCATGGGCGGCGCCATCGATGCCGCGGGCCAGACCCGAGACCACGATGATACCTTCACCGCCCAGCCCGTGGGCCAGCTCGCGCGCGAAGCGCAGGCCGGCCGCCGAGGCATTGCGGGCACCGACCATGGCACAGGCCGGCCGGTCGAGCAGGGTGAGATCGCCCTTGACGACCAGGGCCGGCGGTGGTGCGGGAATAGCCGCGAGGAGTGCCGGAAAGTCGGGATCGATGCCGGTGAGTATCACACCGCCCACCCGGTCCACCGCATCCAGTTCGGCTTCGATCATCTCGCGGGAGGGAATGACGGGAGTCGGCTTGCCCGCCTTGCGGCAGCGTCCGGGCAGGGCGTCGAGCGCGGCCTCAGCCGTTTCATAGCGGGCGATCAGCCGGGCGAAGCCGACGGCACCCAGCCCTTCTGTGCGCGCCAGGCGCAGCCACATCACCCTTTCGGTGTGGCCGGGCCCGGCTTCGCTCATGCGGCCGTGTCTCCGGGATCGTCGGTGGCCGGCTCGGCATCCTTCCTGGCGCCAATGCGCGGCTCCTCGCCCTTGAGAAGGCGGGCGATATTGGCGCGGTGCAGGACATAGATCAGCACGGTGAGCACGCTGGCCATGATGGCCACATCCGGCCGGCCCAGGAACCAGGCAGCCGCCGGCGCGGCGAGGGCGGCCGTAAGGGCGGCGAGCGAGGAAATCCGGAAGATCGCCGCCATCAGCAGCCAGGTACCGATCACCACGAGGCCGACCGGCCAGAACACGACCAGCATCGTGCCGACAAAGGTCGCGACACCCTTGCCGCCCTTGAATTTCAGCCAGACCGGGAAGCAGTGGCCGATAAAGGCAGCAGCCCCGGCGACCAGGCCGGCCGTCGTGCCCAGAAGCAGGCCGAACACGGCAGCGGCGATGCCCGCCTTGCCGGCGTCGAGCAGGAGCGTGGCGGCAGCGAGGTCCTTGCGGCCTGTGCGCAGCACATTCGTGGCCCCGATATTCCCCGACCCGATCGCACGGATATCGCCCAGCCCGGCCAGCCTTACCAGCACGAGGCCGAAGGGGATGGAGCCGAACAGGTAGCCACCGATGGCCGCGATTGCCAGATAGAGAGGTTGCATGACCGGTTTACGCCTTTTGGTTGTATATCGTGACTCCGCCGACGAGGGTTTGCAAGACCTGTCCCTGGAAACGGCGTCCGGCCCAGGCGCAATTGCCGCGGGTGGAGTGGAAACGGTCCGGATCGCAGACCCAGGGCTTGTCGCCATCGATCAGGATCAGGTCGGCCGGTGCGCCTTCGGCAATCCGGCCCTGCGGCAGACCCAGAAGATCGGCTGGGCCGCAGGTCATCACGCGCAGGGCGTCGATCAGTTCCAGCTGGCCGTCATGAACGAGACCCAGCATCGCGCCGAGCGCGGTTTCCAGGCTCATCGTGCCGGCGATGGCGAGAGCAAAGGGTTCGCCCTTGTCGTCGAACGGGGTCGGGCGGTGATCGGTAACCACGGCGTCGATCTCGCCGCTGGTGACCGCCTCGACCAGGGCGCGGCGGTCAGCCTCGGCACGCAGGGGCGGATCCATGCGAAAAGCACTGTCCAGCCCGCCCGCATCGACTTCGTTGAGGGTAAGGTGGGCGACGGCAACGGTCGCAGCGATCTCCTGATCGCGTGTGCGGGCGCGGCGCAGGGCGGCCAGACCGTCAGCCGTCGACAGGCGGTCGATCATCAGCTTGCCGCCGGACAGCTCGGCCAAGGCTGCATCGCGTTCGATCGCGATGCGTTCGGAGAGGGCCGGTTCCGCCGGCAGGCCCATGCGGGCAGACCAGTCGCTTTCCAGCGCCACGGTGCCTTCGGACAGGTCCGCATCGGCCGGCCGCACCGAGAGCCAGATATCGAACTGGCTGGTATAGGCCAGCAGGCGGCGCATGGTGCGGGTGTCGGCAATGGGCCGGTCGCCCTGGCCGGCATAGACCGCACCGCCGCGCACCATCAGCCCGATCTCGGCCATCTGCTCGCCGGCCAGGCCCTGGGTCGCGCCGCATGCGGAGAGCACATTGACGCCGCGCTTTGCGAGGCCGCGATTCATGCCGGCAAACCCGTCAGCCTTGTCCAGCGGTGCGCGGGCATTGGGTGCGAGCACGATGGTGCCGAAACCGCCGGCCGCCGCGCCGGCCGTCAGCGTGTCCAGCGTTTCGCCATCCGGCGTGAGGGCCGGTTCCTTGGCACAGCGCAGGTCGATCAGCGCGGGCGCGAGGATGCAGCCCTTCGCGTCGATCACTTCGTCGGCCGCATCGACATCAATCTCGCCGCCGGTCTGGACGATGACACCGTCCTCGATCAACACCCCGCCGGGACCGTCATGGCCGGAGGCCGGGTCGACAAGGCGGGCATTGATGATGGCCAGGCTGGTCTCGCTCATTGTCCGGCCTCCCGGTTGCCGAAGTCGCGGCGGATAGTCTCGCCGATCAGTTCGAGCACCGCCATGCGCACGGCCACGCCGCTTTCGACCTGTTCCAGGATCACGCTCTTCTCCGGATCGTCGGCCAGCTTGGTGTGGATCTCTGTGCCCCGGTTCATCGGTCCGGGATGCATGACCAGCACGTCCGGCGAGCAGACTTCCAGCCGTTCATGCGTCAGGCCGAACAGATGGAAGAATTCGCGCGCCGAGGGCACGAAGCCGCCGGACATGCGCTCCTTCTGCTGACGCAGCGCCATGACGGCGTCGCAGTCCTGGAGGGCTTCGTCGAGATCGTGGAAGACATCGCAGCCCCACTGGTCGACATCGGAGGGCAGCAGGGTGGGCGGGGCGCACAGACGGATTTCCGCGCCGAGAATGTTCAGAAGGCCGATATTCGAGCGGGCGACGCGTGAGTGCAGGATGTCGCCGACGATCAGGATGCGCTTGCCGCCGACCTCGCCCCAGTGCTGGGCGAGGGTGAAACTGTCGAGCAGGGCCTGGGTGGGGTGCTCGTGCATGCCGTCGCCGGCATTGACTACCGCCAGCCCGGTGCGTTCGGCCAGGAAGCGCGGCGCGCCGGTGGCCGAATGGCGCACCACCATGATGTCCGGACGCATGGCGGCCAGGGTGCGTGCCGTATCCGACAGGCTCTCGCCCTTGGAGGCCGAGGAGTGGGCGACGGCGAAATTCACCACATCGGCGCCCAGCCGCTTGCCGGCCATCTCGAACGAGCCCTGGGTGCGGGTCGAAGCCTCGAAGAAGAGGTTCAGCACCGTCAGCCCCTTGAGCACATCGCTCGACTTGTCCGGCGTGCGGTTCACCGCCAGCCAGTGCGCAGCGCGTTCGAAGATGATGCGGATATCGACGGGATTGAGATCGGCCACCGAGATCAGGTGGCGGTGGGGGAAGTCGTAGGAAAATGCGGCGCGGGTCATCCCGCCTCCCGTTTCGTCAGGCCCCGGAAAGATGTCTGCGGCGGTATAGGGGCAGTCGCGGCAACGGGCAAGCCGCAGCGCAAGGCTTCCCCCGCGTGAGCGGGGGAAGTGGCCGAGCCCGGCCTTGGCCGGGCAAGGTCGATGGGGGAGAGTCGTGCGCGCTGACGCGCTCTGCGGCGCTCTCGCGCCGCCCCCTCAGTCCGCTCACGCGGACAGCTCCCCCGCAAGCGGGGCGAGCCCTTGACCGCCGCGAGGCTTGACCTGCCGCACGGCTTCGCTTCTCGTTCGTACATGACGACTCTCTACGGAGCGCTTGCGCTCGCGCTTCTTGCATCGACAGCCCAGTCCGACGCTTCGCCGCCACCACGCTGTGCGGTCGAACTCCTCGTGCTGGGCGTGGCCCAGGATGGCGGTGCGCCGCAAATGGGCAATCCGGACGATCCGGCCTGGGCCGATCCGTCTCTGCGTCGGCTGGCGACCTCGCTCGCAATCGTCGACCGGCCGTATGATGCCCGCTACCTGTTCGAGGCGACGCCGGACATGCGTGAGCAGCTGCAGCGGCTGGACGCGTTCGCACCGTCAACAGGCGAGGGGCCCGGGCTGGACGGTATTTTCCTCACCCATGGGCATATCGGTCACTATACCGGGCTGATGTTCCTCGGGTTCGAAAGCATGGGGGCCCAGGGCGTGCCGGTTTACGCCATGCCGTCCATGGCGGCCTTCCTGTTTTCCAACGGGCCCTGGGACCAGCTGGTGCGTCTGGGCAATATCGTGCTGGAAGACCTGCAGGCCGGCGAACCGGCTGTGGCGGGGTCGCTCACTGTGACGCCCTTTGAAGTGCCCCATCGCCAGGAATACACCGAGGTTGTCGGCTTCCGGATTGAGGGGCCGGACCGCTCGGCGCTCTTCCTCCCGGATATCGACAGCTGGGAGGAGTGGGATGTGTGGGGCGAGGTCGGGGATGGCGCGCCCGGCATGATCGAACAGGCGTTGGCCTCGGTGGATGTCGCCTATATCGACGCCACCTTCTTCGCCAATGGCGAAATCCCCGGCCGCGACATGTCCGGCTTCCCGCATCCCTTCATCACACATTCCATGGCGCGTTTCGCGGACCTGCCGGCCTCTGAGAAAGCCAAGATCCGCTTCATCCATTTCAATCACACCAATCCGGTCCGCTTCCCCGATGCGCCGGAACGCCAGCAGGTATTCGAGGCCGGCTTCGGTCTGGCGGATGAGGGTGAGCGGTATTGTCTGGGGGATTAGGGCTTCAGCCCAGCAACCACAGCCAGAACGGGATGGTCACGAAGCAGAACAGCGCCGATGCCGTGATATCTCCGGCTGAATAGGGCGCATCCCCGCCCATCTGCTTGGCCAGCACATAGGCCGACGCCGCGCCGGGACTGGCGCCGGTGAGCAGGAGGATGGTCAGCGGCACGCCCTCAATGCCCAGCGCCCGGCCGACCCCGTAGAAGACCAGCGGCCCGATCATCAGCTTGATGAAGACTGACAGCGCCAGCAGCCGCGGCCGGGCTTTCATGGCGGTGAAGTTGAGCCCGGCACCCACGGACAGGAGAATCAGCGGCAGGGCGGCCTGGCCCATGAGGTCGACCGTATCCGTCACCATGCCGGGCAGGGGGATATTGCCCAGATTGACGATCCCGCCCGCGGCCGAGCCGAGGATCAGCGGATTGGTGAGGATGCGATAGAGGATCGAATCCCATTTCGGCCTGGCGCCATCGCCCCAGACCGACAGGGCCGCCACGCACTCCATGTTCACCAGCGGGATGGAGACGACCATGATCAGCGCCACCAGGATCTCGCCCTCATCGCCGAACAGGGCAATGCCCAGGGCCAGGATGAGGAGGCCGTTCCAGCGGCAGGTCGCCTGGAAGAGGCTGGTATAGGTGGGATCGGGAATGCGCAGGAAGGGTTTCAGCGCCAGCGTGATCGCCGCCATGCCCAGAAAGCCCAGCATGGCGGCCAGGATGAAGCTGCCCAGCTGGATATTGCTCAGATCGGCATGGCTGATCGAGGAAAAGAGCAGGGCGGGCGACAGGCCCAGATAGGCGAGGCGCGAGATCGGGGCCCAGCTGTCATCCGGCAGAAGGCTGGACCGGCGCAACAACCATCCGATGAAGATGACGCCGAATACGGGGACGAGAGCGGAAACGATCGAAGCCTGCATGGTGAGTCTCTTTATTGCGCTTTTTCCGCAAGGTCATCCACCGCTTTGTCTTTCCTCCCCACGGCGTGGGGAGGGGGACCCGTGAAACGGGGGAGGGGCCGCCGCTATAGCGGCGGAATGCTGGAGCAGTGCGCCGCTGTCCTACGGCGCTTCGCGCCGCCCCTTCGGCCCGAGGCTTTGCCTCGGCCCACTTCCCCACGCCCGTGGGGAAGAAAGAGGATCATCACCCGCCCAGCTGCGCCAGACGGTCGAGCGCGCTTTGCAGGATGTTGGCGGCGGCGTGGGCGTCGATGACGGCCTTGCGCCTGTCGCGGCGGACGCCGGCAGCAATCAGCTTTTCCTCGGCCTCGAAGGTCGACAGGCGCTCGTCCTGGAAGACGATCGGGATATCGCGCAGGCGCAAGAGATTGCGGGCGAGGGCGCGCACAGACTGGACGCGCGGACCTTCGGAGCCGTCCATATTGACCGGTAGGCCCATAACAACTGCCACGGCATTGCGCTCGTCATAGAGGGCGAAGATGCGCTCGGCATCCGCGGTGAATTTTGTGCGCACAATGGTTTCCACCGGTGTCGCAAGACCGCGCGAGGCGCCGCTGGAGGCCACGCCGATCGTCTTGGTGCCCGGATCGAGCGCGATCAGCGGGCCGTTCGGCAGGTCTTCCAGGGCGATAACGGGCATGCGCCGCCAATGCGCCGTGCAGGCGCAGCCGTCAAGCTTTCTTGCACCTGCGAAACCGGGTTGGTACTCAGTCGGCTTCGACTATCCGGAGTGATTTCCAATGTCCGTGACCGCTGACGACGTCCGGCGTATTGCGCGCCTCGCGCGCCTCGCCGAGCCGGAAGACCGTATCGACACCCTGGTGGGTGAGCTCAATGGCATCCTGAAATGGATCGAGCAGCTCGACGAGGTCGATGTCGAGGGCGTGCAGGCCATGACGACGCCCGTCGCCTTCCCGCTGCCGATGCGCGAGGACAAGATCACCGATGGCGGTATCCGAGACAAGGTTCTCGCCAATGCACCGAAGTCCGATGAGGGCTTCTTCGTCGTGCCGAAATCGGTGGAGTAGGGGCATATGAGCGATCTTCTCAAACTCTCCCTCGACGAGGTTTCCGCCAAGCTGAAGGGCAAGGAGGTCTCCGCGACCGAGCTTGCGCAGGAGGCCTTTGCGGCCTGCCAGGCGGCCCAGCCGGCGCTGAATGCCTTCACGGCCTTCGACGAGGAAAAGACCATGGCCATGGCCAAGGCTGCCGATGCGCGCCTGGCCAGGGGCGAGGGCGGTCTTCTGGAAGGCGTGCCGCTGGCCATCAAGGACCTGTTCGCCGTCGAGGGCGTCGACACCTCCGCTTCCTCGAACATCCTCAAGGGCTTCAAGCCGACCTATGAGTCGACGGTGACGTCGAAGCTGTGGGATGCGGGCGCCGTCTTCGTGGCCAAGACCTCGATGGACGAATTCGCCATGGGCTCGTCGAACGAGACGTCGAACACAGGTCCGGTGGTCAATCCCTGGAAAGCCAAGGACAGCTATGAGAGCCTTACGCCGGGCGGTTCGTCCGGCGGTTCGGCTGCAGCTGTGGCCGCCGATCTGTGCTTCGGTGCCACGGGCACCGATACGGGCGGCTCGATCCGCCAGCCGGCCTCGTTCACGGGCACGGTCGGCGTGAAGGGCACCTATGGCCGCACCTCGCGCTGGGGCGTCGTGGCCTTCGCCTCCTCGCTCGACCATCCGGGCCCGTTCGCCAAGACGGTGAAGGATTCGGCGCTGCTTCTGCAGGCGATGTCGGGGCACGACCCCAAGGACTCCACTTCGCTGCCGAATGATGTGCCGGATTTTGCCGCGGCTGTCGGCCAGTCGGTGAAGGGTCTGAAGATCGGCGTTCCGAAGGAATACCGGGTCGACGGCATGCCGGCCGAGATCGACGAGGTCTGGCAGAAGGGCATCGACTGGCTCAAGGCCGCTGGTTGCGAGATTGTCGACATCTCCCTGCCGCACACGAAATACGCCCTGCCGGCCTATTACATCGTCGCGCCGGCGGAAGCCTCGTCCAATCTCGCGCGTTATGACGGCATGCGCTACGGCAACCGGGTCGAGGGCAAGGATCTCAACGATACCTACGAGAAGACGCGCGCCGCCGGCTTCGGCCATGAGGTGCAGCGCCGTATCATGATCGGCACCTATGTGCTTTCGGCCGGTTATTACGACGCTTACTACCTGCGCGCCCAGAAAGTGCGTACGCGCATCCTGCAGGACTTCGACCAGGCCTTCGAGAAGGTCGACGCCATCCTGACGCCGGCCGCACCGTCGGCTGCCTTCGGTCTGGGCACCAAGTCGGACGATCCGATCGCGATGTATCTGAACGACGTCTTCACCGTGACGGCGAACCTGGCCGGTGTACCGGCCATGTCGGTGCCGGCGGGCCTGGACAAGTCGGGCCTGCCGCTGGGGCTGCAGGTGATCACGCGCGCGCTGGACGAAGAGACCATGTTCAAGGTCGGTGCGGCGATCGAGGACAGCGCCGGCTTCGGCTTCAAGGCGGAGAAGTGGTGGTAGGCATGAGTGAAGCCGAACTGGACCGCACGACGCCCTACAAGACATCGGACGACTGGTTCAACCGGATCATCGTGCTTTTGATCGCGTTGATGGGGCTGGTTCTTGGCGTGCCGCTGGCGCTCTGGGGCTTTCTGAGCCTGACGGGGCAGATGACGTCATCGGACCTGTCGCTGGTGACGTCGGTGCTCGTCTTCGGCATGGGCATGGCCTTCAACGCCTTCGGTGTGGTGATCGGCTGGAGTGCGCTGGTGCCCGGAGCGAAGGGATGAACGACACGCCCGAAACCGGCGCTGCCAATGTCTGGACGACGCGGATCATCGTCCTGGCCATCGCGCTGATGTGCCTGATGTTCGCCGTGCCGCTGGTTCTGAGCGGTGTCGACGGGCTGATCGCCACGCTGGGGGCGGGCACGCTGCCCTCGCTGTGGGTGATTGTGGTGCTGCTGATCGGCCTGGCCCTGTGCGTTATCGGTCTGGGCACGGCCTGGCGGGCCTTCGTCCCGGCGCCGGGCAGCCGCAAGCGCGCGGATGGCGGGGATACGGGCAATGACTGAACCAGCGCACCCGGCGATGAAGCTGTCGCGGCCGGCCTTCCTGGTCGGCGCGCTGCTGGTGCTGGCCGGCGTGGTGGTGTTTCGCGGCATCGCTCCGCTGGAGCCGCGCAATCTCTGGACCGTATTGCTGGTCACACCCGGCGTCGGCTTCCTGTTTTTTGGTCTGACCGTGATGATGGCAGGCCGGGTACTGGTCGCGGCGATGAATACGCCGGAGGACGAGCGTCCGACGTGGGACGACGAGGATGAGGACGAAGTTGAAGAGGTGAGTAAACACCATCCTTCCCCTTGATGGGGAAGGTGGGCCGAGGCGAAGCCTCGGGCCGGAAGGGGTGAATCCCGGCGCTTGCAGGTTCGCTGCGAAGCTGCAGACATCTCACCCCCACCCCATCCACCACGCCTCTGGCGTGGTCCCCCTTCCCCATCAAGGGGAAGGATGGCTGTAACGGCCGTCACGGCCTGGAGCGCCACCACAGAGGCAGGCTGCTCAGGTCGGATGGAGATAGCCATGACGGGCCGGCCGGTGAAGATTGCGCGGTCTCTGCGAAAGCGGATGACGCCGCAGGAAGTGAAGATGTGGAGCGCGCTTCGAGCCCTGAAGCGCCAAGGGTATAGATTCAGACGGCAAGTGCCGCTGGGGCAATACATCGTCGATTTTGCCTGCTTCGACCCGAAGCTGGTCATCGAGGTCGATGGTGGACAACATACGCTCGACGGGCATGCGCGTCGCGATTTGGAACGCGACCGGTGGCTGGCAGGGCAGGGATTTGCGGTCCACCGTGTGTGGAACCACGAGGTGAACGACAATTTCGATGGCGTCATGGAGGCCATCGGCGAGTATCTGCGAGGCAAGGGCGCAAGATGAGCGATCATAGCTATACGCTGCCGGGTGTGACCGGCGATTGGGAAGTCGTGATGGGTCTGGAAATCCACGCCCAGGTGGTTTCCAACGCCAAGCTGTTCTCCGGCGCGGCGACGGCCTTCGGTGCGGCACCGAATTCCCAGGTCTCGCTGGTCGATGCGGCGATGCCGGGCATGCTGCCGGTGATCAATGAGCACGTCGTCGAACAGGCGGTGAAGACGGGTCTCGGCCTCAATGCGAAGATCAATAACTGGTCGCGCTTTGACCGGAAGAACTATTTCTATCCCGATCTGCCGCAGGGCTACCAGATCTCGCAATTCCAGTTCCCGATCGTGGGTGAGGGCGCCATCGAGTGCGAGCGCGACGACGGTTCGCGCTTCACCGTGCGTATCGAGCGCCTACATCTGGAACAGGATGCGGGCAAGTCGATCCACGATCTCGACCCCAACTCCACCTATGTCGACCTCAACCGCTCGGGTGTGGCGCTGATGGAGATCGTCTCCAAGCCGGACATCCGCTCGCCGGAAGAGGCCTCGGCCTATGTCTCCAAGCTGCGCACCATCCTGCGCTATCTGGGCACGTGTGGCGGCGACATGGAAAAGGGCCAGCTGCGCGCCGACGTGAACGTGTCGGTGTGCAAGCCGGGCGCCTACGAGAAATTCCGCGAGACGGGCGATTTCAAGCATCTGGGCACGCGTTGCGAGATCAAGAACGTCAACTCGCTGCGCTTCATCCGCCAGGCGATCGAGTATGAGGCCCAGCGCCAGATCGACATCCTCGAGGAAGGCGGCAAGGTCGACCAGGAGACCCGCCTGTTCGACGCCAATACCGGCGTGACCCGCTCCATGCGGTCCAAGGAAGAAGCGCACGATTACCGCTATTTCCCCGATCCCGATCTGTTGCCGCTGGAGCTGCAGCAGACCTGGGTGGACGAGATCAAGGCCGGTCTGCCGGAACTGCCCGATGCCAAGCGCGAGCGCTTTGTCTCCGTGCTCGGCCTGTCGGATTATGACGCCTCGGTGCTGGCGGCCGACAAGGATCGTGCGGCCTATTTCGAGGAAGTCGCCGAAGGGCGCGATGCCAAGCTGGCCTCGAACTGGGTCAATAACGAACTCTATGGCCGCCTCAACAAGGAAGGCCTGACCATCACCGACTGCCCGGTGTCCGCCGCGCAGATGAACGGTCTGGTGGGCCTGATCGAGGACAAGACGATCTCCGGCAAGATCGCCAAGGATGTGTTCGAGATTCTGTGGGCCGAAGGCGGGGATCCGGCGAAGATTGTCGAGGATCGTGGCCTCAAACAGGTCACCGATACCGGCGCTATCGAGGCCGTGGTCGACCAGCTGATCGCCGACAATCCCGACCAGGCCGCGTCTGTGCGGGAGAAGCCCAAGGCGATGGGCTGGTTCGTCGGTCAGGTGATGAAGGCCATGCAGGGCAAGGCCAATCCCCAGGCCGTGAACGAGATCCTGCAGAAGAAGCTGCTGGGCTAGGGGTGGCTCTCCGCCCCAGCCGGCCTGTCGTCCTCGCCGGAGGCGTGGCGGTCTGTGTTGCGCTCCTTCGGGCCGCAACAGCGCTGTCCGGTCCCGGTGGCGCGGCGGCAGCGATCCTGCTCGGGCTTTCAGCCGGTTCCGCCGTGATCTGGATGGCCGACTTCGCCCTCTCGACCTGGTGGGCGCGAAGGCTGGACCAGCCACCGGGCATGGCGTTCAAATGGCAGCGTTTTCTCGTCGGTGGGCCGGCAATCGGGCTGTCCACACTGTGCGGGCTGAGTGGCGCGCTTCTGTCGGTCAGCGCTGCAAACGGGGCCTATGACAGTGCCGCCAGCATTGTCTTTTTCTCCCTGTTTGCGGCCGGCGTCGCCGGGGCCTGGTATGCCTTTCTGGCGAGCCCGATCTCGGTCGGTGTCGCCCGGCGCTATTACCGCGGGCTGTAAACCGTCGGGTTATTCGGCCCCGGGCAGATCGCGCCGGCGCTTTGACAGGGCGAAGAGCGCCAGCCAGGTGATACCGGTGAACACGATCACGATTTCGGTGGCGACCACCAGCGGGCCCAGATAACCCGGCTGCCAGACTTCCGCGACAATGGGGCTGCCGATCGCCAGCAGTATGGCGAGCGCCACCAGGGCGCCGATCGCGAAGGTGAAGAAACGGCGGCGCCACACCGTGCGCAACTCGCGCGCTTTCAGAATGGCCATGATGGCCTCCCTTGTGGCTACATTGCGTGCAACGGCTGAAACCGCCGCCCGTTCCGTCGCGCCTCTGGTCCTGTGCGCGTATCTCGTGCTAACCCTTTGATCTCACCGCACGAGCCGGAGCAACATGGCCCATGACACAGGATGATTCCGCTCTCGACGAACTCCTGCCGCTCGAAGCGATGCAGGGCCGTTTCGGCGAAGTCCTGACCTGGCTCCAAGCATCGCTGCTCGACATCAATATCGCGATCCAGATCGGACTGGTGGCGGCGGCCTTCATCCCGGCGCTGATCTTCGGGCCGCGCCTGCGTCATCTGGTCGAGGCGCATACGCGCGAGCTGATCCGCACGGGGCTCGCACGGCGGCTGCTGACTGCGGCGATTGCCCTGGCGACACCGTTGGCGCTTCTGGCCGTGTTGGCCGTTGAACGCGTGGTGCTGGGGGCGGTCGACCGGCCCTTCCATCTGATCGATGCGGCGATGAGCCTGATGACCGCCTGGCTGGTGATCCGCGCCGTGACGCTGATCATCCGCTCGCGTTTCTGGTCGCAGGTCGCCTTCTACATCGCCTGGCCGGTTGCCGCGCTCGACGTGTTCGGCCTGCTCGACGATGTCGTGATGCAGCTGCAGGCGCTGGCCATCCCGCTGGGCGAAACCGAGGAGGGCGATCCTGTCGATCTCTCCCTGTTCGACGTGCTGCGCACGCTGATCTATTTCGGCGTGCTGTTCTGGGCGGCGTCCTTTGCCGGCCGGGCGATCAACACCCAGCTGGAGCGCGCCGAAGAGATCTCGCCGGCCCTGCGGGCGCTGATTGCCAAGGTTCTGGGCTTTGTCCTGCCGATCGTGGCGCTCTTGATCGCGCTGCAGCTGACCGGCTTCAACCTGGCCACGCTGGCGATCTTCTCCGGTGCCGTCGGTATCGGTGTCGGCCTGGGCCTGCAGAAGACGGTGGCGAACTTCGCCGCCGGTTTCACGCTGCTGGCCGACAAGTCGATCAAGCCGGGCGATGCGCTGGAGGTCGACGGCCAGTTCGGCTGGGTGACGGGGATGCAGTCGCGCTATGTCTCGATGCGCACGCGCGACGGCACCGAACACCTCATCCCGAACGAGCACTTCATCGCCAATGGCGTGATCAACTGGTCCAAGTCCGACCGGGTGGTGCGCCAGCACGCCCCCTTCGGCGTGTCCTACTCGACTGTCGACATGGAGAAGGTGCAGCAGCTCGCCATTGCCGCCGCCCAGACCGTAGACCGCGTCGTGCCGGACAAGACGCCCGTCTGCAATCTGATGGAGTTCGGCGACAGCTCGGTCAATTTCGACCTGCGCTTCTGGATTTCCGATCCGCAGAACGGGCTCTCCAATGTGCGCAGCGAGGTCTACATGGCGATCTGGAAGAGTTTCCACGAAAACGGCATCGAATTCCCCTTCCCGCAGATGGATGTCCACGTGAAGGAAATGCCGAAACCGTCCGGCGCCTGACCGGCCTCAGCAGATGCAGGTGCAATAGCGGCCGGACGCGGAGTGCGCCTCTGCGATCTCGCGGACTTTGCCCGCATCGATCGCCTGCCAGAGCGCGGCCCAGGCGTCGTTCTCGGCCTTGCTGCCATATTCGATCTGACAGCTGGGCCCGATATAGCGCAGGATTCCGACCGGCTTGTAGAGATTGTCCGATGCCGCATTGCCGGGCTCCGGCCAGGCTTCCGGCGCCATCTGCACCGCTTCGCCGCGCTCGTGACGCTCGGCGCTGGCGGCTAGCGTCAGGGCCGGCCACCAGGGCAGGTAGGGCACGATGTCGTACTCATTCTGGTAGCGTACGGTGAAGGGGCGCAGGCCCAGCGCGTCATAATTGCTCTGGAAGGTCGCATCGCAGGTCATCGGCGCGGCGAAGCAGCAATTCTGCACCAGCATGTGCGGGTGTTCGGACTTGATCAGCGACGTCGCCAGGAAGGTCATCGCGGCGCCCTTGGAGTGGCCGGTAACCAGAATGCCGCGCTTGCCGGTCAGGTCGATGGCGTCGATCGCGGCCTTGGCCATGGGCCAGATGCTGAGCATGCCGGTGGCAAAGCCGGTCTCCACGCGACCGAAGACGCGTCCGCCAATTGTCCAGTCCGTCGGGCCAGCTTCGAAATCCTGCAGCCAATCTCGGATCCACGCCCACAAATCCCCCTTGAAGGGCGGCAGCGTGCCGCGCAGGGCGAGGACGACCCAGTCGTCCGCCGTTTCCGCGACAAAGCCGGCATTGATGTGCTCGGGGCCGTTCACGAAGACGGTGGGCTTGGTGCCCGGCTTCAGGCCGAGCTTTGCGAGATTGGGATTGGCGGGATCGAGAGTCCCGCCCTTGATCGCATAGCAGGCGATCGAGGCATTGATCAGCCGGCATTCGAGCGTGGCCATGACGTCCTCCCTGGCAGTCGAATGGGCGATCACTATCCACCGGGGGAGGGGCGGCGGAGCGTGCGCGCGATCACACTCTGCGAGTTCCGGCAAAAAGAGGACGCGGACGAAGGGTCCGCGTCCTTCAGTTTGCTGAGTGGCGGCGGGCCGGGTCAGTCCGAAATGGCTCGCCGCCGGCGCAAAACCGGTCAGATCCGTCGCGTCTTGCCGCTGATTCCAGATTATGCCCGCCTGCGTGCGAAAGATAATCAATTGAAACTATGGAAATTATCGAGGCGAGTAATATCGCAAGCGCGAACTCGCACGCCGTTCTCGTTTCGCATCAACGGATTGGTTGAAAGTTAGGCGAATGCATAAGTTTTAGGTTGACGACACGGCTCGGCGCTGAATAGCTAGGCGTATGCCTAACTATCAGACGCATCTCGATTCCACCTTTCACGCCCTGGCGGACCCGACCCGCCGGGCCGTTATCGCCCGTCTTATCGAGGGGCCGGCCTCGGTGTCCGAGCTTGCCGAGCCCTTCGACATGGCTCTGCCGTCACTGATGCAGCACCTCAAAGTGCTGGAGACGGGCGGGCTGATCCGAACGCAGAAGACCGGACGGGTGAGAACCTGCCGGCTGGAAACCGAGCGTCTGGGCGAGGCGCAGGACTGGCTGTCGAAGCAGAAAGCGCTGTGGGAGACCCGGCTTGACCGGCTCGACGCCTATCTCAGGGACATGGCTGCAAAGGAAACCTCCGATGACCCGCAAACGTGACTGGGCCCGCTTCAATCCCGAAACCGACCTGGCCATCGACCGCCGTATCGATGCACCCGTCGATCTGGTCTGGTCGGCCTGGACCGATCCGGAACGCCTGAAACAGTGGTGGGTACCGCGCCCCTGGACGACGCCGGAGATCGAGATGGACCTGCGTCCGGGCGGCATGTTCCGCACCGTGATGCAATCGCCCGAAGGCGAGCGTTTCGACAATGCCGGCATCTTTGTCGCGGTCGAACCCAAAGCCTGGATTGCCTGGACCAGCGCGCTGCTGCCGGGCTACCGGCCGGCCGGTGATGCCGAGCATTGCGGCGGCATTCACATGACCGCCGGGATCGAATTCAGGCCGGACGGCGCGGGAACGCATTACATCGCCACGGTGTTGCACCCGGACAAGGCGTCCCGCGAACGCCATGAAGCCATGGGCTTCCATGACGGTTGGGGCACCGTGATCGAACAGCTCGTTGAGATCGTGACGGCGATGAAGGCAGACGTCCAATGACCGGCCGGATCACCCATGAACGCTTCACGCTGGAGCGGCGCTATGACGCCACACCTGCGCAGATATTCGCGGCCTGGAAAGACGTGGAGGGGCGGACACAGTGGCAGAAGCCGGCGGATCATCTTCATCTGGTCTACGACGCGGATGATTTCCGGGTCGGTGGCTGCGACATCAGCCGCTGCTGGGCCGATGGCGATGCCAATGCCTATGAGGCGGTGGTCGTCTACCAGGACATTGTGCCGGACCGCCGCATCATCATGTCCGAAAGCGTCAGCCTGGGCGGCCAGCGCCTCTCCTCGGCGCTGGCGACGGTCGAGATCGACCCCGACGGGGCCGGTGCCCGCATGCGGCTGACACTGCAGATCGCGGCGGAGACCGGTTCGGACATCTTCGCCGGCTATCGCGAAGGATGGGGCGCCTTGCTGGAAAATCTTGTTTCGCACCTGACGCGGGAGACCGCCTGATGACCGACCGCCGCGTCGACCACGACACGTTCACACTCAGCCGCCGCTATGAGTTTCCACCGCGCACGGTCTTTGCCGCCTGGGCGGAACCGGCCGCCAAACGCCGCTGGTTCGCCGAGACCGAGGGCTTCACCGACATCGAGCATGCGCTCGACTTTCGCGTCGGCGGCCTGGAGAGCGCCTCCGGGCGGGCGCCGGACGGCGGACGTTTCACTTATGACGCCGTGATCCATGACATCGAAGAGGGCGTGCGGATCATCCTGGCCTATCGCATGACAATGAACGGCACGCCGATCTCCGTCTCGCTGGCGACGGTCACGTTCGAGGCTGACGGAGAAGGCACCATGCTGACCTATGTCGAGCAGGACGCTTTCCTCGACGGTCTCGACAATGCCGGTCCGCGCCGCGAGGGCGTCGCCTGGCAGCTGGAACAATTGGCGCTGGAACTCGCCGAAGCCCGCGAAGGGGTACACTGATCATGAAGTCTCATTTCACAGTCCTCGGAGCTGCCGCCCTGATGAGCGCCCCGGTCCTGGCCCAGGACATCGCGCCGCCGCCCATGGATCCGCCGCCGGCCGGTGCCTACCGGCTCGACACGACCCATGGCAGCCTCATTGTCCATGTCGACCATATGGGGTTCTCGCGCTACCCGGTCCGCTTCACGCGGTTTGACGTCGAGATGGCGTTCGATCCGCATGCGCCGGAGACGATGTCCGTGACGGCCGAGATCGATCCGGCTTCGCTGGAAACCCATTATCCGCGCGACGATGTGGACTTCGACGCCCAACTGACCGGTGCGCAATGGCTCGATGTCGAGAACCATCCGGTTATCCGCTTCGTAACGAGCGATGTGACGTTGACCGGGGAGAACACGGCACAGGTGGCCGGCATGCTTTCGCTGATGGGCATCGAGCAGCCGCTGACACTCGATGTCACCTATAATGGTGGTTATGCTGGCATGGTGCCTTACGATCCGCAGGCCCGTATCGGGTTTTCCGCCACCGCCGCGTTCGACCGTTCCGCGTTCGGCCTTGTCTACGGCATCCCGGCCGAAGGCTCCTCGTTCGGCGTGGCCGACCGGGTGACGGTGAATATCGAGGCCGAATTGCTCGGTCCGTCGCTAGAGGCGGCAGACTAGAAGCGTCCTATTTCAAAAGACCGATCTCGCGCAGGCGCTGGTTGAGATAATCATTGGCCCGCATCGGCTCGGGATACTTGTCCGGATTGTCCGGCCCGGAACAGCCGGGCAGGGTCTCGATCATGTAGTCCGGCCGGTAGTGCAGGAAGAAGGGCAGGGAATAGCGCGAGAATTCCGTGCGCGCGCCGGCCGGATTGATCACCCGGTGCTGGGTCGAGGGCAGGATGTCATTCGTCGAACGGGCCAGCATGTCGCCCATATTCACCACCAGGCAGCCCGGCGGCGGGTTCATGTCGACCCATTCGCCCGAGCGCGTCTTGACCTGCAGGCCCGGCTCTTCGGCGCCCAGGAGCAGGGTGATGGTGTTGATATCGCCATGGGCTTCCGCGCGGATCGAGCCGCCCGGATCGCCGGTCACCGGCGGATAGTGAAGCAGGCGCATCACCGAATTGCCGTCCTTCACCGTGTCGTCGAAGAAGGTTTCTTCCAGGCCCAGATCGAGCGCGATGGCGCGCAGCACTTTCACACCCATCGCGTCGAAGGCGGCGTAGAGGCCGTGCACCGTCTCCTGCCAGCCGGCAATCTCGCCTGGGACGAGGTTCGGCGCCATGTCGGCTTCATAGGGGTGACCGGCGGGCAGGTCGCGGCCGACATGCCAGAATTCCTTCAGGTCGACATGCTTGGCGTCCTTGGCGATTTCCTTGCCGAAGGGCGTATAGCCGCGCGCGCCGCCACCGCCCTCGACGAAGTATTTCATCTTGGTGGCTTCCGGCAGGGCGAAGAATTCGGCGGCCTTGGCATAGGCGCCGGCGATCAGGGCCTCGTCCAGGCCGTGGTCGGAAATGGCGGCGAAACCGTATTCCCGGAAGCTGCGGCCCAGTTCGCGGGCAAAGCGTGCCTTGTCGGTCTCCAGCAGGGTCATCGAGACCGGCGGGAAGCGGGACAGGATATCTTGATCGGGCATGGTTCGGCCTGTTCTCTGTTCGCGCCGACAGATACGGCTTTGGCCGTGTCCTGCCAAGCGCCGGAAGGTCGCACACGCGGCCGTGATTGCAGCATGCCCTTGAACGGGTGACGTCGGGGGCCAATTTGGCAGGGACCGGATTTTTTGAGGAGAGCGCCATGACGGCCCCGATCGAACTCTATTACTGGCCCACGCCGAACGGGTGGAAAGTGTCTATCGCGCTCGAGGAGATGGGCCTGCCCTATGAGCTCAAGCCGGTGAATATCGGCGCGGGCGAACAGTTCGAGCCGGCCTTCCTGAAGATCAGCCCCAATAACCGCATGCCGGCCATCATCGATCCGGACGGGCCGGACGGTGAGCCGATCTCCGTGTTCGAGAGTGCGGCCATCCTGCAGTATCTCGGCCGCAAGACCGGTCAGTTCTATCCTGCCGACGAGCGTGCCCGCGTCGAGGTCGAGCAATGGCTGTTCTGGCAGATGGGCGGTCTCGGTCCGATGGCCGGACAGGCCCACCATTTCCGCTCCTACGCGCAGAAGATCGAGCCGGACGAGAGCAAGCTGGAGTACGGCAAGCAGCGCTATACCAATGAGGTGAACCGGCTCTACGGCGTTCTGGAGCGGGCCCTGTCCGACGGGCGCGACTATATCGCCGGCGAGTATTCGATTGCCGACATGGCGATCTGGCCGTGGATACTGCCGGAAGGCCAGGGCCAGAATCTCGACGACTTCCCGAAGCTGAAAGCCTGGGTCGAGCGCGTCGGTGCGCGTCCGGCCGTGAAGGCGGGCCGGGCCGCCGGCAAGGATCTGCGCGGCAATCTGGCCGATGACAGCGAACGGATGAAGAGGGCGCGTGCCGTGTTGTTCGGCCAGACGGCGAAGACCTGACCGCATATTGTACTGCCAGCTTCGCGATTTCTCGCGTCTGACGTGCAAGGCCTTGCCAGGCCCGCCCCGAACCGGAAGATTGCGGCCGGGATCAAGGGGGCGTCATGGCGGAGACCGTCCATGCGGATACGGATCGTGCGGAGCCGCGCAGGCGGCCGGACGCTGAAGCCTATTGGCGCAGCGGCTTGACGCATGCCGAGGCCACCCGCCGCGAACGCGCGGAAACCTGGCGCGAGGAGACCCAGTCGCCCTGGGAGGCCTCGCCGCCGGGACTGGTCGTGTGGCTGGTCTGGCGGGCACTCTACAAGGGGTTCCAGCCGGTCTGGCTGATCCTTTCGCTGCTGGCAGCCGGCTGGTTTGGTGGGCAATGGCTGATCGGTCGCGGCGATCTCGATCCGCCGCCGGCGGAAAGCGCCTCAGGCCGTCTGTCCGTTATGATAGCGTCTGCGGTGCCGGCCGGCCTGGATCCGCGGGCATTCTGGGAAGACCGGCTCGATGCCGCCCTCGATGGAGACCGGCGCCGGCGGGCGGATATCGACCGCTTCCGCGCCTGGGCGGCGCTGGGCCCCGATCTGATCGGCCGTGACCGTCTGGCGCTGGAGCATCTTGCCGGCGATGGCGATGCCGCTGCATTGGATGCGCAATTGCGCGCCGGCCCGCCCTGGGAACGCCAGACCCTGATGGACCGCGCTCTTGCCGAGCGGATGGTTGCGGGGCGGTCGGCGGGGCTGGAGCCGCCGGAGCTTGTCTTGGCGCCCGAACGCCTGCGCCAGCGCTATGACCGGGCGCTTTTCCTCTGGTCGATTGCCGATACCAGCGCTGAGGCCTTCTTCCGGGGGCGCGCCCGGGGCGAGTTTGAAATGCGCAGCCTGCCGGGCCTTGTTGCGGAGGATGTGGCGGGCGATACGCGGCTCTATGGCGGCGTGCGGCACTTTGTCATCCAGGCCTGTGCGCATCAGCCGTCGGCGTTCGTGGGCTGTGATGCGGCGATCATTGCCGATGCACCGGCCGATACGCTTTCATTCGCACTGGCGGCGATCGAGGCGGGACTTGTCCAGCTGCAGGTCTCGCCGAGCGATGCCATGGCGGGTGCGGAAATCCTGCAGGCGGCCGGTCGGGCAGGGCGGCTGACGAGTGATTTCCGGACTGCTCTCGCGGTTGATCTTGCCACAGTGCTTTCGTCCGACGAGGCGCTGGCGGCGCTGGGCGCGACAGGCCTGCGGGCGGATATCGCCTTTGCAGCGCCGGACCAGACAGCCCTGTTACTACGGGGCGGGATCGATGCGCGCACCCGGGACGGGGCCCTGGCGCTTTCGCAAATGCTGAGCGATATCGCGGAGATCCGGGCGCAGACTTCGCCCGCGATCGCGATCCGCTTGCTGGACGGCCTGGCGGGGCCGGACGATGTGCGGCGCCTGCGCAGGCTGGTGGACATGGCGGCGGACCGGGCGCTGGCTGTGCGGGAATTGCTGGGTGAGGCGGCGCTGGAAGCCGGGCCGGTCCTGCCGGAAGCCGTCCCTGCAAGCCCGGACCAGGACCGTCTGAAACGCAACGCCATGCTTGCCCTGATCTCCGCAGCTGTCGTGGTGCTGTTAACCCTGGTTCGGCTGGCGACCCCCCGCAGAATCCGCCTGGGGGCGCGTACAAACCTTGCCGATGCGTGGATGTCGCGTTTAACGCTTGGTAGGAAAACCTAACGCACGTAAGTATTTAAGGCGTATTTTTCCTGATTTCCCTTAACCTTAAAGCAATCCTCTTTGCGCAACATCGCCTCATGTTCGAAGGCATTCGGACAGGATGGTGAAGCGGGTGACACGCCAAGAAAGGCCGCGCCCGCGTGTTGTAAAAAGGGAAGAAGACCCATGGCTTTCACGGACGTAGAAACGGCCCAGGCCCACCAGGCAGCTTTCGCCGACCCGACCGGCGAGGATCTCTGCAAGCTCGGCATCCTGTATTCCACGGGACAGGGCGGCGAGATCGATTATGTCGAAGCTCACAAATGGTTCAATCTGGCGGCCCTGATGGGCTCGGAGCCGGCGAAGTATTATCGCCAGGAAATCTCCGACCAGATGTCGACCTTCGAGGTTGCCGCGGCCCAGCGTGCTGCGCGCGAGTGGCTCTCGACCCGCCACTAGGCCGACAATCCGCACCAGACTGTCCACGCCGCCGGCGGGTATGATATACTCGCCGGCAGGGTGATCGCAGTCCTGTGCCCGGCGGAGCGTGTGTCTCCGTCAGACGTGCTGCGAAGGCGGTGCGTAGCGGTGACTTTGCTCACCCGTAACGGCCCCACAAGCGCAACATTCGTGCGGCACTGAGTGACATCTGCCAGCTTGGCCGGTGCTCGCCGGACGTCTGGCCGTTTGTGATCGCGAAAGACGCAATAACGGCGCCGCCATGGCTCCGCTCTCCCGACATTCAGGCTGCGAGAAAGCTGCGGATCAGTCGCCCGAGATCGCGTCGGCGATCGCGAAGCTCATCGCCTGGTCGAGCGGGACGATCCCCATCACATACTGTTCGACGAAGAGATTGACCTCGGCGACGGTCGAGCGCGGCACGAAGATGATGTCGTGACGCCGGATCTGGATATTGTCGGCACCCTGGCGCGCGCGCAGCGCGTCGTGCAGGTTGACCGTGCGCATCATCATGTCGCCGCCGGGCGCGCGCCGCAGCACCACGACATCGCCGCGCGCGGCGGTGTTCTGGAAACCGCCCGCCAGCATCACCGCTTCCAGCGCGCCGATCGGACCGGTCATCTCAACGAGGCCCGGCGCATTCACTTCGCCGCCGACAATGATGTTCTGCGGGCCCAGGCCGGCGCGGCGCACTTCCACCATCGGATTGACCAGCACGTTCTGCGCATAGGCGCGGGCGATCGTGTCGCCGATCTCGCGATCGGTGCGGCCGGCGACCATCAGGTCGGAAATCAGGGGCAGGGCGACGCGTCCGTCCGGACCGATCTCGACCGTGCGGGAGAGTTCCGGTGCGGAATGCACGATCACTTCGAAACTGTCGCCGGGATAGAAACGGTAGGCCGGATCGGTCTCGCGCCAGGCGGCAAAGCGCGGTTCGCCCCAGGCCGCGGCCGGCGCGGTATCGGCGCCATGGCTGGCGCAGCCGGCGAGCCCGGGCAGGGTCATCAGGGCCGCCAGGCAGAGGCCGGTCTTGATCGCGCGCATGAAATACTCTCCGCAAGCGTGTCCGGAGCGGATAGTCGGCCGCGTTGGATAACAAATTTTTAAGCGCAATCCGTCTCATATGCACGCATGACTCGCGCGTCCCACTTTTCCGGTCCCCAGCCGGCCCCGGCCGGCGGTTCCGCGGCCCCTGGCCGGCGGGAGCTGGACCTGTTCGACGTGGTGGCCCTGGCCTGGGCCGAGCGCGGCTTCATCGCCATCGTTTTCGCGGTGATCTTCGCCCTGGGCGTTGCCGGGGCGATGCTGACGCTGAAGACCAGTTATACGGCGGAATCGCGCTTCCTCGTTCTGCTGAACGAAGACCCGACGCCCGCCGCGGCCGGCTGGGGCGACGGTTTCATGCTGAACCAGGTCATGCAGTCGGAAAGCGAGCTGTTGAGTTCCGAAGCGGTGCGCCGGATCGCGCTGGACACACTGGGCGCGGAAACCGTGCTGGGCGAGGCGGTCGATGGCGATGCCGCCGGCGCGGCGCTGAAAGTGCTGCGCGGCGGTTTCGGTGTCTCGCGCGAACCGAACTCCTCGGCCCTCAATGCCAGTTTCGAAAGCAATGATCCGGAACGCGCCGCGCTGATCCTCAATGCGATTGTCGATGCCTATCTGGCCTATCGCGAGGAAGTGCTGATCGAGACCGGTGTGACCGGTCTGGGCGTGCGCCGCCAGCAGGCCGATGTGGCGGTGCTGGAAACGCGCGCCGCGCTGGATGCTTTCCTGGACGAGCACGGCCTGTCGAATTTCGACACCGAACAACAGACCTCGCAAACCCTCGTCGGCAATCTGGCTGAACGCCTGAACGGTGCCCGGGCCGACCGCGACGCGGCGCAGGCCGGTGCCGCGGCCCTGCGCCAGCGGCTCGACCAGATCCCCGAGCAGATCGAGCTTTATGTCGAGAACGGTGTCTCCGGACGCCTGCTCGACCTGCGCGCCGAACGCGCCAGCCTCCTGTCGCGTTATCAGCCGGGCGCGCCGGCGGTGACGGCGGTGGAGCGCGAGATTGCGGCCTTGGAAGCCTTTGTCGCCAGCGGTGCGGCTGCCAGCGACGGCCAGCGCCGCTCCGGTGCCAATCCGGTGCGCCAGGAACTGGAATCGGAACTGGCCCGCCGCGAGGCGGATGCCCGCTCCCAGGCCGTTCTGGCCTCATCGCTGGAAACGCAATTGCGCGATGTGCGCAGCGATGTCGAACGCCTGCGCGGCCTGGAAACCGAGTACACGCGCCTGGCCCAGAATGTTGCCGCCGCCGAAGAGGCGGCTGCCGCCATCGCCGCGCTGGAAGCTACCGCCGAAGCGCGCCGGGCCCCGGCCGTCGGTGCGGCCGATGCGGTACGCGTGATCGACCGCGCCTCGCCGCCGCTGGAAGGCGCGTCGATGAAGAAGCTGGCGCTGGTTGCCTCGGCCGTTCTGGCGATGGGCGTGGCGATGTTCCTCGGCCTGCTGCGCGGCTATTGGCGCACCTATGTCGCCGCCGGTGCCCTGCGCCGTCCGCGCGAGACAGGCCGGCCGCAGGCTGTGCCCGAGCCGGCGAACGACCCCTATGGCGGCCTGCCGGTGCTGGCGCGCATCGCCGATCGTTCGGCGTAAGCGGGACGTTAACCACGCGGCGGGCAATTTGGCGCGACACGAATGATTCCGGGCCCGTCATGAATCTCACCCAGGACCTCTCCACCCTGATCGACCAGCTCGAGCCGATTGCCCGGCCCGGCGGCGAAGGGCGTGTGCTGATGGTGATGGGCGCCAGCCGCGGTGCCGGGGCCTCGACGGTGGCGCGCGAACTGGCGCGCCTGGCCGCCCGCCGCTCGCACCGCGGTGTCTGGCTCTATGATCTCGATTTTGCCGGCAACACCCAGGCCGAAGCGGCACGGGTGCAGGGACCGGTCTTCGATGCCCGTTTCGGCCGCGACCCGTTCTGGCGGATCGAGCCCGGTGACGCACCGGCCCGGATCGTCGCCCGCGAGTCGGTGGCGCCCAATCTTTTCGTCACCCAGATGCAGGCCCGTCGCGACACGGTGAAACAGGTCATTCTCGGACCGGCGCCGGACTACTGGAAAGCCGTGCGCCGCTCGATCGATCTGGCGATCATCGACGCGCCCGGCAACAGCCGCGCGCCGCTTACGCTGGTGGGCGATCTGGACGGGGTGATCCTGGTGGCCGATGCGCGCCTGTCGCGCACCGATGGCATCATGGCCCGGCGCCAGGCGATCGAGGCCCGCGGCGGCGTGGTCGCCGGTATCATCGTCAACCGCGCGGACGGGCAGGCCCGGAGCGCGGCATGAGCCTGGCACCGGCCCGCGATATCGCACCGGAACCGGCGCTGATCTCGGCCTGGCGCCATGCGCCGGGCTTTTCCTTTTTCCGGGCCCTTGAAGGCTCGGCGACAGTTCTCTGCCTCTATCTCTTTTCGACCGCGCTGATCGGGCCGGTCTTTGCCGATCCGGCCGATCCGGAAAGCTCGGCCATCCTGCGGCTGATCTGGCTGCCGGTCTATGCGCTCACCCTGGCGCTGTGCGCCCTGCGGCCCGGTGCCGTGCTGGGCACGCTGGCCAATAATGTCCTGCTTCTGAGCCTGGTCTCCCTGACGGCCGTCTCGGTGATCTGGTCGATCGATCCGGACACCACGCTGCGCCGCTCCTTCGCCCTGATCATGTCGACCCTGTTCGGCTTCTGGATGGCTTCACGCTGGAGCTGGCGCGAAATGATCCTGCTGATCGCCTCGGCCTTCGGCCTGATTGCCGTGTCGAGTGCGGTGATGGCCATCGCCGTGCCCTCGATCGGTATCGACCATGCGGTCCATGCCGGTGCCTGGAAGGGCGTGTTCTGGGAGAAGAACACGCTGGGCGGCATGATGGCGCTGGGCGCGGTGAGTGCCTATGCGGCGCTGCGCGCCGATCCCGGCCGCCGCTGGATCTGGATCGGCATGGCCTTGCTGTGCACGGCGCTGGTCCTGCTTTCAACCTCGAAAACGGCGCTGCTCTCCTGGACGCTGGGCACGGGCGGGGCGATCGGCATCATGGCCTGCCGCCAGGGCTTCGGCTTTGCCACCCTGGTGCTCTTCCTGGGACTGACGGGCGGCATCATGCTGGGCATGATCTTGCTGATCGCGCCGGTGGAATTCCTGGAAATGCTGGGCCGCGACGCCACGCTGACCGGCCGGACCGATATCTGGGCCATCCTGATCGAGGAAGTCTGGCGCCGTCCCTGGACCGGCTATGGCTATCGCGCCTTCTGGACGGTGGAGAACGGCCCGGTCTACTGGGTCCGCGCCGGCACGAGCTGGCCTGTGCCGACGGCCCATAACGGCCTTTTGGAAATCGCGCTGGCGCTGGGCATTCCCGGCGTCGTGCTGATGGTGACCGTCTATCTGCGCTCGCTGATCCGCGCCGCCGGCACGATCTTCTCGCAGCGCCCCGAGACCTACTGGGTGCTCGCCCAGTTCGCCATCATGGGCCTGGCCTCGATCTCCGAAAGCAATCTGATGAACCAGAATTCGCTCAGCTGGATCCTGTTCACGGCGGGCGCCGCGAAACTGGCGCAGGGATCGCGATAGTTTTTCTCTGATTCCAATCACAAGCGCCGCTTTCCCATCATAATCGCCACTTTCCCCGGCTTTGTGCCGGGGCCCGGCATCAGGAGACAGGTTTGCTCCGGGTTTTCGGCGTTTCCGGGGAAACTCAACCGGACCCCGGAATTCGCTTCGCTCCTCCGGGGGAAGTGGGAGAGCGTGGAAGCGGGGGAGCTGGGGTAGCGGGGTTGGGCTAGCCTGATGGGCCAGGCGCCGTGTGCGACCGTTGCATGATAACCCGTATCGGGATTTCTGCTACAATACAGCGGCCTTTGGGCAAAAGCCGCGCCCCATGGAAATCGGGTGCAGCTTCGCTTATATATTGCCCTTAGAAGGATAGATGATGCAGGTGCGTGTAAAAGAATATCCCCAGCTCCGGGAACTGTGCTGGAACCGGCCCGCCGACACCGTGTTGGAGGGAGCGGACGCGCTTGCGCTTTACGAGCGAAACTGGCGCTTTGTGCAGCCGGAAAACCTTGTCGATGCAGAACGGCGGATGATCGATGCTCTCGTTGCCCGATACGGCAACGGCATTCTGAATGTTTAAGCGCGCGCGTCACAAGGCCATCGCCGAGGCTCTTGCGGCTCTCAATGCAGAGCTGTTCATGGAGGCCGAGTGCTTTTTCGGCGGCGGAACGTCGATCGTTCTGCTCCTGGACGAGTATCGGGAAAGTGTCGATATCGACTTCCTCTGCGCATCGGAGGCGGGATATCGGCGTTTGCGCGAGCTGACCTTCGGTGGCCGGTTCGAGCCATTGCTCGACGCGGGTGCCCGCCTCGATCAGCTTCGCGAGGTCCGGGCCGATCAGTACGGGATCAGGACTTGGGTCGGCGCCGGCGATACGAAAATCAAGTTCGAGATTGTCAGGGAAAGCCGTATCGGTCTTTCCGGTGGTCTCGATCGCAAACTGGGGGTTCCCGTCCTTTCCAGAGACGATTTGTATGCCGAGAAACTGCTGGCAAACGCGGACCGCTATGCCGACAAGGTTGTCCTGAACAGGGATGTCATTGACCTCGGTCTCATGATCTCGCGTTGGGGGCCGATCCCCGGGGCAGCCTGCGCAAAGGCGCGCGCTGCCTATGGCACGGCCATAGATGCTGCCTACAGCACGGCTGCAGCCAAAATCAGTGACCCTGAATGGCTGGAGACGTGCATGCGGGGCATGGCGATGGATCGGGATCTGGCGAAAGAAATTCTCGAAGCGCTCGCTGAGGCCCGTCTGCCCGAATAGATGACCGTGGCCGTGTGTCTTGCTGGCGTCTCGCCCCGGCCTGTGAGTTGGTTATGACCTGGTGTTCACGGACGGGCCGGGCGGGGAGCATTCGACCAGTGTTCTGGGACATGGCCTCGATATCGGCCGGGAGACGCTTGTCCGCCTCGGTGCCGAAGCCGATCTGGATGCGTCCGGCGCGCGCGGCGTGATCGATGAAGTCAGTGAAGCGGTTGCAGACTGGGCGCGGTTTGCGGCGGATGCCGGTGTCTCGCGGGCATCACGCACGCGGATTACAGGCGGGCTGGCGGCGGTTCGGGTCTAGATGGGAAAGTTGGTTGCGTGTGCCAGGTTCCCCCAACAACACACGCCGCTTTCCCCGGCCTTGTGCCGGGCCCGGCATCAGGAGACCGGCTTGTCCCGGGTTTTCAGCGTTTCCGGGGAGGCTCAACCGGGCCCCGGAATGAATCCGGGGAAAGCGGGAGAGTGTGGGGGAAGTGGGGAGAGTGGGGGGAACCAGCCAGACGCCTACCCTTCAACCTGGCCGTAAAAGCGCGGTTCGAAGGCTTCGATCCAGAGGAATTTGCCGGCGCCCTGGACGCAGCGGTCGAGGAATTCGGCGGCGCGGCGGGGCATGGCCAGGCTGGTGAGACCGGCGAGCGAGCCGTAGACCAGCGTCTGGGCGAGGCCCACACCCATCCAGAACACGATGCCCGGCCAGTTCATGCGCCCGCCGCGGCTGCAGGACTGGGTCGCGCCCTGTCCGAAGGCGAAGGAGCGCGCCAGGAGGTAGCGCCAGCCGGTACGCGTGGCATCGACGGTTTCGATGCCGACCGCCCTGGCCGACCAGGCGAAGCGGGCGCCCTGGCGGGCCAGCAGGGCGAAGAAGACATCATCCTCGCCGCCCGAGGCATTCATGCGCGGATCGAAGGGCCGGTCGGCAATCTCGAACGCGTCACGGTCAATGAGGGAATTGCCGCAGCCGAACGGCTTGTCGAGGCGGCAGTCCTGAGCCGGGCCGACGCGGGAATAGAGCCGGTGCGCCAGGTCGGCGCGGATGCCGGAGACGCCGAGCGCCTCGCCGCGCAGCGGTCCGAACACGACGGTGGCGTCGAGCGTGCGGGCGGTGTCCAGCAGGGCTTCCAGCCAGCCGACCGAGGCGATCTCGTCATCGTCGAGGAAGGCGATAAAGCGGCCGGTGGCGGCGGCAAAGCCGGCATTGCGGGCATTCGACACGCCCGGCTGCGGCTCGTGGATATAGACCACCTCGCAGCGCGCGATGGCTTTCGCGGTCGCGGCGACCCGCGCGGCGCTGCCGGCCGGGTCATTGTCGACGATCACCAGCTGGCCGGGCTGGTGCGACTGGGCCAGAACGCTTTCCACCGCGTGCCGCAGGCCTTCGGGCCGGCGGAAGGTCGGGATGATGACGGACACACTCATGATTTTCTCCCCATCTGACGCGCGGCTTCGGCCATGGTCATGACCTGTGCACCGGACGCCTCGACCGCCTCGCACACCCGTTCGAACTGGGCCGGGGTGCAGCCCCACTGCGTCGGCGCGTCCTGGATGTCGTGGGCGTAGTAGATCAGCCAGCCGGGATGATCCGGCAGCGTGCCGGCGGCCTCGATGGCACGGGCAATGCCGGCCTCGCCGCCGTCCAGCGGTACGGATTTCAGAAGACCGCGATCCACCGTGCCGCGATTGATGCCGGCGCGGATGCCGCGCAGCGTGGCGAAACGGCTGCCCAGGGCCAGCTTGGCAGCCGGCGTCGCCTCGCCATAGGCGAAGGCAAAGGACGTGATCTCGGCCTCATGGCCCATCGCGGCCAGGGCGCGGGCATTGCGCTCGACATCGGCGACCAGCGCGCGGCCGGAAACGGCGGACGCGTCGAGATGGCCATAGGTGTGGCAGGCGATCTCGTGACCGTCGGCGGTCAGCCGGGCGAGATCGCCGGCATCGAACATGGCGCCGTGATGGGTCTCGCCGCCGGCATAGCCGGCCGAGGCGTAATAGGTGCCGCGCCAGCCATGACGCTCCAGCACGGCCGCGCCGGTGGTGGCGGCGGATTTGGGGAAATCGTCGAAGGTGAAGGTGACGATGGCATGGTCGAGATCGATCCGCATCGGCTGGCGGGCCGCAAGGCGGACCCAGCGGCGGTTCAGGGCGGCGCCGAGACCGGAGCCGGGCGTGTAGGGGGCGTTCATGACAGGGCCTCCGCGGTCCAGCTGGCGCGCCACAGTTTCAGCGCCGTGGTGCGCAGCTTCATCGGCAGGACAGGGCTGCGGGCGATCGTCGACCAGACGCCGCGCAGGGCCGCCTGGCCGGGAATGCGGGCCAGCGTGCGCGCCGCACGGGCGCCGGGCAGTCCGGCCAGTTCGGGATGACGGTCGAGCAGGCGGCGGTAATTGACGGCGCCGGCCCGGAATTTCGCCAGCAAAGCCGCCGGCGATTGCAGGCCGCCATGCCAGGCCGGATTGTCGACATGCACCAGGGTGAACTCGCGGGCGGCCATGACCGCCCAGTCGACATCCTCGAACCCCCAGCCGGTAAAGCCCGTATCGAAGGGGACGGCTTTCATCACATCGGCTCGCACCAGGATGTTGGACGAGCAGAAGGCCGTCGGACCGGTGACATTGCGTTCCTCGGCACCATGTTCCTCGCAAGAACGGGTGAGGGCGGCGTGAAGTTCCAGTTCGCGCTCGGACGGCCAGTCGGTGGCGTGACCGCCATAGGCGGCGTCGAACCCGCCGCGGGCGGCCAGGGCGCGATAGGTCTGCAGGAAGGCGGGGCCGCCCGGGCGCATATCGGCGTCCAGAAAGACCAGCCAGTCGCCGCGGGCCTGTGCCGCCAGCAGGTTGCGGCCTTCCGAGCGGCCGCGATTGCGGGTCGAGGTCAAAAGGCGCGCCGGAGTTTCCAGGCTGGCGAGCAGCAGGGACAGCGCGGCATTGAGTTCGCGGTCGGGCTCGCCGTCATCATAGAGCACGATCTCGACATCGCCGGCCGCCTGGCCTTCCAGCGCCCGTACCAGCCCGCCCGGATTGTCGCCATAGAAGGGCACCAGCACGGACATGGAAATCCGGTCTGCGGCCTGGCTGGCCGCATTGGCATATTCGCGCAGGGAAGTGCCGGCCATCATGGTCATGTCGTCGCCCCCGCCGGCTTGATCAGCGCGCGGGCATCGCGCAGCCATTGCCGGCATCCGGCAATATCGAACACATAAGCTGAAATCGCGTAAACGACTGCGCCGGTTAGGGCTTTTGCCGCCAGCGTCTGCCAGGCTTCGGGTAGTCCGGGCACGGCCAGCACGGCGGCCGCCATGATCGCGGTGGCGCTGCCGGCCTTGATCCATTCGGCCCAGGGCAGGGGCAGGGCGAAATGCCTGCGGCCCGTCACCACGCACACCACCAGCGCCAGCGCATAGACCAGCACCGTCGCCAGCGCGGCGCCGGTCAGGCCGAAAGCCGGGATGAAGACAAGGTTGAGGCCCAGATTGAGGATCGCCGAGGCGCTCATGATCGCCGCCATCACACCGGTGCGGCGGGTGAGGGTGAAGGCCTCGTGGAAATAATAGGTCATCATGCCGTTCATCAGTCCGGACAGGGCGATCCAGGGCAGGATGCGGGCGGCCTCCTCGCGCAGCGCCTCGCCGACCAGCACGCTGGTCAGCGGCTGTGCGACCAGGGCGAGCCCGGCGGCGGCGGGGAAGGCGATCAGGCCCATCAGCCCGGCTGCCTGTCCGGCGACCGCCCGGGCGGCAGCCTTGCCGTCCTGTTCCAGGGCGCGGATCGTCATCGGCCACACGGCCGCGCCGAACCAGATGAAGATGATGTCCAGCAGCCGGTCGGCGAGACCGTAGCCGGCGGCATACATGCCGACCGCGCCCTGGCCGAGAAAGCCGGCGATCAGGAAACGGTCGCCCACCGAGAGCAGGTGTTCGAAGATCAGCGACAGCGTCACCGGCAGGCCGTAGGCGGCATAGGCGGCGACGCGCACGCTCTGGCGCCTGCCGCCGCGGGCGCGGTTCAGCATCACCGGCAGGTCGAAGACCAGCATCACGCCGGCGGCCACGGCCAGGCCGATGAAAATGCCGGCGGCACCGAGATCCGTCGTCAGAATGAGGCCGACACCGATCATGAAGCCGAGCATGAGATAGCTCGCTTCCAGGGCGGAGAAACGGCGCACATCGCCCTGGGCGCGGTGGGTCTCCATACCGATCTGCATCGCAGCGCGCAGCAGGAGCGCGACGACCGCGAAGGCGAGTGCCGTTTTGAGCCGTTCGTCCAGCGGCAGGATCTGGACCAGGCCGATCAGCGCCGTGCCCGCGACCAGCGCGATCAGGGCATAGACCGCATAGGCCGTCATCAGGTGTTCGCGCATCCGGCCGCGGCGCTCCGCGCGCGCATGAAAGCGTGCGACAGCGGCTTCCAGCCAGGTGAAAATCAGGATGTGGGTCAAGGACATGGCGGCCAGCGCCAGGGCGTAGCTGCCATAATCTTCCGGCGCCATCAGCCGCGTGAAGACGGCGACGCTGCCAAAGCCGACCAGCCCCTGTGCGGCCTGTACCGGCAGATAACCCAGAAGATACCGTCCAAGCATGAAACGCTCCACTCGCCCTTGAGGCGAACCATGCAAGCGCGATGCCGCGCGGGAGGCGACCGGCATCAGGAATCTTCATGTCCTGATAAGGGGTTCGACCTAGTGTTGCAGCGGGGACAATGACGCAGGCTCATCACCATGGATGTGGCACTGAAAAAACCCGGTGATCTCGCTGCCGACGAGCGCGAGGCCTGGGCCGAATTCGTAGCAAATGACGCGGCGCTCGCCAGCCCGTATTTCGCGCTCGACTTTGCCGAATGCTGCGAGGAAGTGCGGGCGGATACGCGTGTGGTCACGGTGCGCGAAAACGGCGTGCCGGTCGGCTTCCTGCCGTTGCACACGGGCAAGTTCGGCTTTGCGCGGCCGCTCGCCGGACCGCTGGGCGATGTGCATGGCGTGATCGGCGAGCCGGGCCGCCCGGTCGACCTGATGGCCTGGCTGAAGGGCGCGGGCATCCCGATCTTCCTGTTCCACAGCGCGCTTGCCAGCCAGCCGGCCTTCCGGCCGCACACGCTGGGCTATGATGGTGGCTGGATCATCGATGTCTCGGACGGGTTCGACGCCTGGCACGAGAACCGGCGCTCGATCAATTCCAAGATCGTGCGCAATATCCGCACGCGTTTCCGCCGTCTGGAAGAGGCCGAGGGCGGCCATCGCTTCACCATGCACGACACGCGTCCCGAAGCCATGGCGCAGATGCTGGCCTGGAAACAGGCGCAGTATCGCGAGACCGGCGTGTTCGACGTGTTCTCCGTCGGCTGGACCCGTAAACTGCTCGAAGCCGTGCTGCGCCGGCGCAGCGACACATTCTGGGGCGTCTGCTCCAGCCTGGAAATCGACGGCAAGTTTGCCGCCGTCCATGTCGGCATGGCAAGCGAGCGGCTGGTGCAATACTGGTTCCCCGCCTATGACCGCGATCTCGGCGCGATCAGCCCGGGCCTCGTGCTGATGGTGGAAAGCGCCCGCCGCGCCGCCGAAGCCGGCCAGAAGGGCGTCGATCTCGGCCCCAGCCAGTTTGCCTTCAAGAAGGATCTGGCGACCTGCCAGGTCGGGCTTGCCGGCGGCTATTGCGCGCCCGCCGGCTGGGCCGCCGCCGCCCGCAAGGCCGTGCTGGACACCTCCGACTGGGCCCACCCGGAACGCACCGGAACGGTTTCGCGTATCACCGGCAAGGCCATGCGCAAGCTGAACCGGTTGACGGGGTTTTACGGGGTGTAATCACCACATTTCCCCAACACCACCACTTCCCCCGGCCTTGTGCCGGGGTCCGGCATGAAGAGGCATGCCTGGCTTCCCGGTCTCGCGCATTCGGAGTCTGGTCGGCAATCTCAACCGGGCCCCGGAATTCGCTTTGCTCCTCCGGGGAAAGCGGGGAGGTGGCGTCTCCGGGGAAATGGGAGAGGAGCCCCTCCGGGGAAAGCGGCGATGCGCTACCTGATATTCACCTTGTCGCCGAGCAGGGCCGGCAGGGTGCGCAGCATGATCCAGAGGTCGAACCAGAAGTTTGCGCGGGCGATGTATTCCACGTCCAGACGGACACGTTCGCGGGCGGCTTCGGGGGAATGCAGCGGACCGCGCGAGCCATTGATCTGGGCCCAGCCGGTAATGCCCGGCTTCACGCGGTGACGGTGGGCGTATTCGGCCACCAGTTTGGAGGTCTGCGTGCCGCCGGTGCGCATATTGGGTGCATGAGGCCGCGGACCGACCAGCGACATCGATCCGGCGACGACATTCCACAGCTGCGGCAGCTCGTCGAGCGAGGTCTTGCGCAGGAAGCCGCCGATCCGGGTGACACGCGGATCGTCGAACTCGACCTGGCGCACCGGGCCGTCCTGGCTGCGGGGATCGTGGCGCATGGTGCGGAATTTCAGCACTTCGATCGGGCGGCCATTGAAGCCTTCGCGGGTCTGGCGGAACAGGACCGGGCCGGGGCTGTCCAGCTTCACCGCCAGCGCGATCAGCGCCATCACGGGCAGGGCGAGCACCGACATGACGAGGCTGAAGGTCAGGTCGGTCAGGCGCTTGAGCACAAGATGGCCGAGGCGTTCCTCGACACCGTTCATGCGGGCCGCCTGCACGCCGACGATATCGTCCAGCGAGGTTTCGGCCGGATCGAAACTGTCCAGATCCAGCAGCAGGCAGACCGAGTGCGGCAGGGCGCGCAGCTTGGCGAGCAGCATCTGCACGCGCTGTTCAGCCTTGGGCGACACGGTGAGGATGATGCGGTCGACCTCGTGCAGCAGCGGCCAGGAGAACAGATCGTCGGTCGAGCCGAGATAGGGCGCGCCGGCGAGGGCGGCCGGGCTGCGCGACTTGCGGTCGTCGAACACGCCGACGACATTCACCGTGCCGGACCCGGCATTGGCGGCGATCAGCTTGCGGGCATTCGGCGTGGCCCCGACCAGCACGACATTGCGCGCCAGGCGGCCGGCGCGGGCCCAGTGACCGATGAAGACGGCATAGATGATGTGCAGGACGGTCAGCGCGCCGACACCGGTCATGGCGAACAGGGCAACCAGTTCAGTGGCGCGCGGTGCGGTGACGAGCGCAAGCGCGGTGATGGCCGTTCCGGCCAGGCCGGTCGCGATGAAGGCTCGGGCGACGCGATAGAGGCCGACCTCGCGCGGTTCGATCCGGTAGACACCGCCGAGCATCAGAAACGCCGGAGCCAGGACGGCGAAGGCGACGACCGGCAGGAGTTCGCCGGCGGCGACTTCGGTCACACGTCCGCCGGACATGGCATAGCCGCCGGCGGCTACGACGATGACGGTGACGAAAATATCGAGGGATTGCAGGATATGGCTCAGCGCCTTGCGGTTCACGCGGTGCTGCGGCGCGCGGGCCTGGGCCTTCAGCTGGGCACGGGTCAGCGACGCCGTGTCGGCGATGGCGGGCCGGATCGGCTCGGACGTATCATTGGCAGGGCCGGTGCCGGATGGCTTGGCAACGCTCGAATAATCCACGTCTAGTCCCCTTCGTTCCGGATCAGGATGCGCAGATCGGGACGAATATTTCGTTGAAAAGCGTGGTTAATGCGACCTTGACGATCATTTTTCATCGGTGATGCGTTGCAAGGCTGGCCATCTGCTGCGTTGCAGCATAAGAGGCGGCATCGCGACATCCTGCCGCGGGGCCTGCATGATGCCGGTCTCGCCGAACAACGGACCCATCCATGATCCGCACCTCTCTTGCCGCCTTCACGGAACGTCTCGCCGCGTCTGTCCGCGACCGGGGCACCCTGCCGCCGCTGACCCCGTCGCGCATCCGGATCGAGCTGCTGGCCGGCCTGACCGTCGCCCTGGCCCTGGTGCCGGAAGCGGTGGCCTTCGCCTTCGTGGCCGGTGTGCCGCCGCTGGCCGGGCTCTATGCCGCCTTCATCGTCGGTCTGATCACGGCCCTGTTCGGTGGCCGCCGCGGCATGATCTCCGGCGCCACCGGCGCGCTGGCGGTGGTGATGGTGCATCTCGTGGCCGAACACGGGATCGAATACCTGTTCGCCACCGTGGTGCTGATGGGGGGCATCCAGATCACGGCCGGCGTGCTGAAGCTGGGCAAGTTCATCCGCATGGTGCCGCACCCGGTGATGCTGGGCTTCGTCAATGGGCTGGCCATCGTGATCTTCCTGGCTCAGCTGGAACAGTTCAAAGTGGTCAATGAGGCCGGTGAGCATGTCTGGATGACCGGCTGGCCGCTGATCCTGACCCTGGGTCTGGTGGCCCTGACCATGGCGCTGATCTGGGTGGTCCCGAAGGTGACGAAAGTGGTTCCGGCGCCGCTGGTGGCTATCGGTGTGGTCGCAGCACTGGTGATCGGTTTCGGCTTGCCGGTGCCGCGCGTCGGCGATCTCGCCTCGATCGAGGGCGGCCTGCCGCAATTCCACATCCCCATGGTGCCGCTGAGCCTGGAGACGCTGCAGATCATCCTGCCCTACGCCTTCATCCTGTCGGCGATCGGCCTGATCGAGAGCCTCCTGACCCTCAACCTGGTCGGCGAGATCACCGGCCGCCGCGGCGGCGCATCCCAGGAATGCATCGCCCAGGGCGTGGCCAATCTGGTGACCGGCTTTTTCGGCGGCATGGGCGGCTGCGCCATGATCGGCCAGTCGATGATCAATGTGAAATCCGGCGGCCGCCTGCGCCTGGCGGGCGTCGCCGCCGCGCTTTTCCTCCTGGCCTTCATCCTCGTCGGCTCCAGCCTGATCGAGCAGATCCCGCTGGCTGCCCTGGTGGGCGTGATGTTCATGGTGGTGATCGGCACCTTCGCCTGGCAGAGCCTGAGCATCCTGACCCGTATCCCGCGCTCGGACGCCTTCGTCATCATCCTGGTCACCGGCGTGACGGTCTATGCCGACCTCGCCGTGGCGGTGATCGTCGGCGTGATCGTGTCGGCCCTGGTCTATGCCTGGAAGGCCGCTTCGCATATTCACGCGCGCCAGGTGGCGGGTGAGGAGGGGCAGATGGTCTACCAGGTGGAAGGACCGCTCTTCTTCGGCTCGACAGCCAGCTTCATGGAATTGTTCGACATCGAGAATGATCCCGACCGCGTGGTGGTCGACTTTGCCGACAGCCGGGTGGTCGACCAGTCGGCCCTGCAGGCGCTGGAAGACCTGGCGGCGAAATACGAGGCCGCCGGCAAACAGCTGGAACTGCGCCATCTCAGCCGCGACTGCCACCGTCTCCTCTCCCGCGCCGGCCAGCTGATGGTCGACAGCGACGACGACCCCGCCTACGGGCTGGCCGTCGATTACAAGGTAAAGCTGGGCCGGCTCGGCGGTTCGCACTGAGGGCGAGAGGGCGCTGCTGCTTTCTTCCCCAGCACACACACCACTTTCCCCGGCACACACCACTTTCCCCGGCCCTGTGCCGGGGCCCGGCACAAAGAGGCGCGCCTGGCTTCCTGGTCTCGCGCTTTCTGAGCCAGACCCGGAAACTCAACCGGGCCCCGGAATTCGCTTCGCTCCTCCGGGGGAAGCGGGGAGGCGGCGCCTCCGGGGAGGGGAGTTTGAGTGAAAACCACACACCACTTTCCCCGGCACACATCACTTTCCCCGGTCTTGTGCCGGGGTCCGCAGTTCAACGCGGAGAAAACGGGATGCTGGTGTCCTCGATGATCTCGAACCAGAGGTCCTTCCAGCCCGGATTGCCGGCTTCGATCAGGTTGAATTTCCACTCGCGCCGATAGCGTTTGAGTTGCCGCTCGCGCGCCCATGCCGCCTGCCAGCCTTCATGCCATTCGTAGTAAACCAGATTGCGGATCTTGTATTTGCTCGTATGGCCCGCCATGGCTCCCGTGCGATGCTGTTCGACGCGACCTACAAGGCTGGTTGTGCGGCCAACATAGAGTGCGCCGCGCGGGCGGCTCGCCATGATGTAGACCGCTTCGGGGTGGTTGAAAGTCATGGATGTTGATTGTTGAATTGCTATTTTAGGTAGTGCGTTTACTGTATGCCGGGCCCCGGAACAAGTCCGGGGGAAGTGGAATGTGGATTGGCCCTCATCAAACTCACTTTCCCCGGAGGAGCGGAGCGAATTCCGGGGTCTGGTGAAGGTGATCCCTGGAACGCTTGCGGTTTGGCTTCGTGACGGGGCATTTCACCGTGCAAGTTACCCATCGCATGCCGGGCCCCGGAACAGGTCCGGGGAAAACAAGAACAGCGGGAAGTCCGGCCCCATCCCCAACCTCACAGAACGGTAAGTTTGTCGCCACCTTGAGCGCGACCTATGCTCCGCTGCGAAAACACATAATGGGGAGGGGTATATGACCCGATTTATTGCAGTACTGGCTGCATCGACCATTCTGGCAAGCGCGCCGGGCCTGGCTTACCAGGACAATGACGACGCGGAATGGGATGTTGCCAATCCGCCGCTGCCGACACGCTCGATTCCCATCGAGGTGAGCGAAGGCAGCTGGATGTCGCTGGATGTCAGCCCGGACGGGCAGACCATCGCCTTCGACATGCTGGGCGATATCTACACCATGCCGGTCACCGGCGGTGTCGCGACGAATATTTCCTCCGGCCTGCCCTGGGAATACCAGCCGCGCTTTTCGCCGGATGGCAGCCGCATCGCCTTCACCTCGGACCGCGGCGGTGGCGACAATATCTGGATCATGAATGCGGACGGGTCCGATGCCCGCCAGCTGACGGATGAGAGCTTCCGCCTCCTGAACAATCCGACCTGGCACCCGTCGGGCCGCTATATCGCGGCGCGCAAGCACTTCACCACCCAGCGTTCGGCCGGCACGGGCGAGATCTGGATGTATCACGTGCTGGGCGGAAACGGCGTGCAGCTGGTCGAGCGTCCCAACGAGAATTTCCAGAAGGAGCTGGGCGAGCCGATCTTCTCGCCGGACGGCCGCTACGTCTACTACACGCAGAATGTGACCCCGGGTAACACCTTCATCTACGCCCAGGACTCCAATACCGAGCTGTTCAATATCCGCCGCTACGATCTGGAGACCGGCGAGATCGACACGATTGTCGAGGGCGCCGGCGGTGCCGTGCGTCCGGCACCGTCGCCGGATGGCCGCTACATGGCCTTCATCCGCCGCGACCGCATCCAGTCCGGCCTCTATATCAAGGATCTGCACTCGGGCGAGGAACGCCGTCTGGTCGAGACCGTCGACCAGGACATGCAGGAAACCTGGGGCGTGACCGGCATGTATCCGAACATGGACTGGATGCCGGACAGCAGCGCCATCGTGTACTGGGCCGACGGCACCTTCCACTCGGTGAATGTGGCCTCCGGCGCGGTGACGGATATCCCGTTCCAGGTGTCCGATACGCGCGACGTGATCGACCCGCCGCGCTCGCAGGTCGAGGTGGCGCCGGACACTTTCACCACGCGCATGCCGCGCTTTGCCACGGCGTCGCCGGATGGCAGCCAGATCGTGTTCGAGAGCCTGGGCGTCTTGTGGGTGCGCGATGCGGCCGGCGGCGAACCGCGCCGCCTGACCCGCGCCGATGCCGGTGAGCGCCGCGAGATCACGCCGACCTGGTCGCCGGACGGGCGCACCATTGCCTTCGTCGCCTGGGACGATCAGGCGCTGGGTTCGATCCGCACCGTGTCCGCCCGCGGCGGCCGCGAGCGCACGGTGACGCCGGAACCGGGCCACTACGCCAATCCGCGCTTCTCGCCGGACGGTTCGACCCTCGTGTTCGAAAAGGACAGCGGCGGTTATCTGACGGCGCCGGAATGGTCGGAAACGACGGGCATCTACCGCGTGCCGGCCGCCGGCGGCGAGATGACGGAAGTGACCGACAGCGGTTCGCTGCCGCACTTCGGCGCCTCGAACGAGCGCATCTACTTCACCCGTGGCGGCGATGGCGCCAGCCTCGTCTCGGTCGATCTCAACGGTCATGAGGAACGCACCCACATCACCGGCGAGATGATCACCGAATACCAGGTCGCGCCCGATGGCGCCCATGTCGCCTTCCGCCAGAATTACGACGTGTTCGTGATGCCGCTGCCGCCGGGACCGCAATCGGTGTCGGGCGGGTCGAACGGTTCGGCCCTGCCGACGGTGGAAGTGTCGGGCAATGGCGCGACCTATTTCCACTGGAGCGAGGGCGGCACGCATCTCAACTGGTCGATGGGGCCGGAATTCTTCTCCGTGCCGCTGGCGGATTTCCGTCCGGATCCGGCGCGCGAGACCGAATACACGCCGCCGGAAAGCGGTGTGAGCCTGGCCATGACGGCCACGGCCGACCGGCCCTCGGGTGTGACGGCGATCGTCGGCGCCCGCATCATCACCATGTCCGGTGAGGATGGCGGCGTCATTGAAGCCGGCAATATCATCATCGAGGGCAACCGGATCGTCGCCGTGGGTTCCAATGTCGAGGTGCCGGAAGGGGCCCGCGTGGTGAATGCCAATGGCATGACCGTGACGCCGGGCTTCATCGACGCCCACGCGCACGGGCCGCAGGGCACGGGCGATCTGGTGCCGGAGCAGAACTGGTCGGCCATCGCGCACCTGGCGCTGGGCGTGACCACGATCCACGACCCGTCCAGCCGGGCGAGCCATATCTTCACCGCCTCGGAATACCAGCGCGCCGGCACCTATCTGGCCCCGCGCATCTATTCCACCGGCGAGATCGTCTACGGGGCCCGCGCGCCGTCGGTCTATGCGGAGATCAACTCGATCGGGGATGCGCGCGAGCATGTCTTCCGCCTGGCATCCCAGGGCGCCCACTCGATCAAGAACTACAACCAGCCGCGGCGTGACCAGCGCCAGCAGGTTGTCGCCGCCTCGATAGAGGCGGGCCTGGAAGTGGTCGCCGAGGGCGGCTCCAACTACCACATGGACATGGCCATGGTGGCGGACGGCAATACCTCGATCGAACACAATCTGCCGCTTTCGATGATCTATGAAGACGTGCTGCAGATGTATTCCCAGACCGAGGTCGCCTACACGCCGACGCTGACGGTGACCTATGGCGGTCTGGCCGGCGATCCCTACTGGCGCCAGGCGATGAATGTCTGGGAGCATCCGATCCTGTCGCGGCATGCGCCGCCGCGCCAGCTGCAGGCCTCCTCGGTGCGCCGCACGACGGCGCCGGAAGAGGATTTCGTCGATGACGACAATGCCCGCACGGCCCACATGCTGTTCGAGCGCGGCGTCGATGTGTCGATCGGCGCCCATGGCCAGCAGGAAGGCCTGGCGGCTCACTGGGAGATGTGGTCCTTCGTGCGCGGCGGTTTCAGTCCGCTCGAGGCGCTGATGACGGCGACGGTGATGCCGGCCCGCCATCTCGGCTTCGACAATGATCTCGGCACGATCGAGGAGGGCAAGCTGGCCGACCTCGTCTTCCTGCGGGCCAACCCGCTGGAGGATATCGGCAATACCGACGAGATCGAATACGTGATGCTCAATGGCCGTCTCTACGAGGCAGAGACGATGAACGAGCTGGTCACGGGCGATCGCGAACGCCAGCCCTATTTCTGGGAATAGGCGGCGCCTGCTTCTGAAACGAGAAAAGCCCCGGACCAAGGTCCGGGGCTTTTTGCTAACCGCCGATCTGGAGGACGTGACGGCGGTTGAGCGGCAGGGCGGGGCGATAGGAGTGCGGGTGCCGGTCCTCGAACCAGGCAATCTGCGCGGCGCTCGCGGTGACGGCGTGGCGGAAGACCGTCCAGGTGACGACCTCGCTGCAGGGCGGCGTCGTCAGCGAGCCGGCATAGCGCCAGGCGCTGCGGTCGGCGGGCAGGAATTCACCGAGATGGATCGAGGCCGCGACACCGCCCGACCCGCCGGGCTGCGGATTGACCGCCCAGACCGAGCCGAGGCTCGCCAGCGGCGCGCCGGCTTCGATCATCACACCGATCACGGCGAGACCGCCCGCACTGTCGGCATGGACGAAATGGACTTCCATCGGGGCATGGCGGCCATTGATCGTGTGCTCGCTGGCGGCGTGGAAGTGGAACTGGACGAGGGCGTATTCGTGACCGGCAATGGTCAGGCGGGCGCCCGGCTCGACATTCACCTGGATGGTGTGGCCATTGTCGATCACGGTGCCCGGGATCGTCTCCGGCCAGTCGATCGCCATGGATTGCAGGCTCAGCCCGCTGGCCGTGCCCAGATCGATCGGCGATTGCTGCTGGCCGGCGGAGCAGGCGCCCCAGCTCTCGGACAACTCGCCCCAGTGTTCGGGGCCTTCATGACCTTCATAGGTCCAGTGCTGGGCCTGGGCGGAGGGGAGGATTACCAGGCCGAAACCGGCCGCCAGAAGTGTTTTGCGCAAGGGTGTCTCCCGGGAAAGGACGATGAAAACGCCCGCACCAGGCGCGGTACAGGTTCCCGGACCCTCGCGTGCACCGGTTAAGGATACGCCTCTTTGCGATCATAAAAAATCCCCGGAAGCGCGGGCTTCCGGGGATCTTTCAGTCGCCATGGCGTGCGGCTGGGGGGTGGAGGGGCGCAGAATGCTGCGCCTGCACAATCCGTCAGGACCGATACAGAATATTTCGGTTCGATGACAGCGATTCGCTACCCCCCAAATCCGTTTTAACGATGTGTGTTGCGCGGAATCCGCAATTCGATTTTTCCGGTCAGCCCGTCGGACCGTCCGGAGACCAGAGCGGATGCTTGACCATCACGGCGGCAAAGCGCGGCGAGGCGAGGTGATCGTCCAGCCAGCGCGGCACGCCGGACAGGCTCAGCCCGTCAAAGGCCTCGCGGTCGGTATGGGCAAACTGGCGCACGAAGGGGAAAATCGCGGCATCGGCCAGCGACATGCGGACACCGAACAGCTGCCCGCCATCTGACAGCCGCGCATCCAGCTCTGCCAGAAAGGCGCTGGCGGCCGCGAAATGCTCGGCCGGGTCGGTGTCGTGGCGGGTGGCGTATTTGTAGCGGTCGAGATGGTGTTTGAAGTCGCCATCGCAGCGCGCGATCAGCGGCGCCATCGCCTTGCCGGGGGCGAGCCAGTCGTCCGGATCATTCTGCGCCAGCGCCCAGTGTGCCACGTCGAGGCTTTCCTCGAGCACGCGCCCGTCCGGCAGGACGAGCACCGGCACGGTGCCCTTCGGCGAGGCGTCCAGCATGGCCTGCGGCTTGTCGCGCAGCAGGATTTCGCGATGCTCGACGGCGATGCCGGCTACGTGCAGGGCCAGCCGCGCCCGCATCGCATAGGGGCAGCGGCGGAAGGAGTAGAGGATGGGCGCGCCGGTGCTCATTCCGCGTCCGTGCGGCGCCCGACATGGCGCTCGCCGCGGGTCTCCGCCATCTGCTCCTGGCGGTGGCGCTCGGCATAGCGGGCCTGCTGCTCCTGCGACCGTGCGTCATGACAGTGGGGGCAGCTGACGCCGTCGACATAGAGCGGCGATTTCAGGTCCTCGGGCGCCAGCGGCTCGCGGCAGCCATGGCAGGTATCGTGCGTGCCCGGCGCAAGGCCGTGACCGACGGCGATGCGGCGGTCGAAGACGAAACACTCGCCCTGCCAGAGGCTGTCGGCGGGGTCGACGGTTTCGAGATATTTCAGAATGCCGCCCTTGAGGTGGAAGACCTCGTCAATGCCCTGCGCCTTCACGAAGGCGGTGGCCTTCTCGCAGCGGATGCCGCCCGTGCAATACATGGCGATACGGGTATTGGGGCGTTCGGCCCGGAACTGACGGAACCACTCCGGGAAGTCGCGGAAACTGGCGGTGTGCGGGTTCACGGCACCGTCGAACTGGCCGATCCGCACTTCATAGTCATTGCGGGTGTCGATGGTGACGACGTCCGGCGCGCGGATGAGATCGTTCCAGTCTTCCGGCTCGACATAGGTGCCCACGCCGTCCACCGGGTCGATGTCGGGCACGCCCATGGTGACGATCTCGCGCTTCAGGCGCACCTTGAGACGCAGGAAGGGTTGTTCGTCGGCCCAGCTTTCCTTGTGTTCGAGACCGGCGCAGCCCGGCAGCGCGCGCAGTCCTTCCAGCACGGTGCGCAAGCCGTCTTCCGGCCCGGCAATCGTGCCATTGATGCCTTCGCGCGCCAGCAGCAGCGTGCCGGTCACATCGTTTTCGGTGCACAGCGATTTCAGACGGGCCTGCAGGGCAGGGCCGGCGTCCAGCGGGACAAATTTGTAAAGCGCGGCGATCAGGTAGCGGGGCATGGTGTTCCGGTATCCGGGTTTCGCCCGCTCTATACCAGCTGGCACGCCCCTGCGTCAGCGGCGTGGCTGCACATGTCGCCTGCCGGCCGGTTCAGCGGTCGTTGGAGATGGCGGCGCGCGGCGCTTCAGCGCTGGGAATGTGCAGGAAGAAATGGCTGCCCACGCCGGGTTCCGATTCCACCCAGATTCGCCCGCCATGCAGGTCGGCGACGCGTTTGCACAGGGCCAGGCCGATCCCGGAACCCTCGATCTCGTCGGCGCCGTGCAGGCGTTCGAAGACACGGAAAATACGCTCGAAATATTTCGGCTCGATCCCCATGCCATTGTCCGATACGCAGAGCGTGGACCCGTACTGATCGGTACGCGCCGTGACATCGATCCGCAGCGGCCGGTCGGCGCGATACTTGATGGCGTTCGAGATGAGATTCTGCAGCGCCCGCGTCAGCAGGAAGCGGTCGGCCTCGACCGGCGCATCGATCTGCCAGCGCAGCTGGGCGCCGCACTCCTCGACCGTTGCGGCGAGCAACTCGTCAATCTCGCTGCGCAGGGTCTCCGGCGGGATCGGCTCGGCATTGATCTGCGCCATGTCCGCCTTGGTGTAGGACAACAGGTCCTGGACCAGGCGCTGGGCCCGGTCGGCACCGCGATTGATCCGCTTCAGCATCTGCTGGCTGCGATCGTCCAGATCGATCTGGCGCTCGACTAGCAGGGAGGACATGCCCTTCATTGCGCGCAGGGGGGCCTGCAGGTCGTGCGAGGCATGGGCGGCAAAGCGCGCCAGCTCCTCATTCTTGGCTTCGATGATGGCCTGGCTGCGGCGCAGTTCGGCCGTTTTCAGGTCGACCTGCCGCCGGATCTCGGCGGTCCGCCGCGCATCCTTGAGCGCCAGGGCACCGATGGCCGCGGTGGCGAACAGGCAGAAGACCAGCACCAGCCAGGGCAGGGGGCCGAACTGCAGCAGGTAGCTGCGCCGCGGCACGACCGCGATATCGACGACGTCAAACGGCGCCTCCCCCGACCAGTGAAGAGCATAGGGCGCCGTGTCGAGTACGGATAAGACGCCCATCATGGCCGGTGTGGTCCGGGCGCGCAGGTCGACATTGCGGGCGAGGGCGAATTGCGGACTGCCGCCATAAAGGCTGGAAATCACCCAGGCCGGATCGGACCGCAATTCGGTGGGTTGCACCAGGGCGTCGAAATCGGAGGTGACATAGGCATAGGAAAAGGGCCCGGCCGAAAGCGGGGCGATGAGCACGAAGGGCACTTCGCCGGGAGCGTCAGCGGGCAGGGGCAGGAGAACGGAGCTCTGCGGTGCCGGGCCGCGTTCGAGCATATAGGCGACGGCGCGCTGGACCTGGCGTGCCGTATCGGCGCCAACGGCTTGCAGTACGGCGTCTTCGGAAACGAGGCCGAGATCGCGCACGGGCGGTGTTGCCACTTCGCCATTGGCGACGCCGAATATCCCGATCACGGTTTGCGGTGGCAGCCCGGCTTCGACCGCACTGGCGAGTTCGTTCAGTTCGGCCTCGATCGCGGTGAAGCCGGTCTTGATTTCTGCCAGGCGCGCGGCCGCATGATTGCGGAATTCGCGCTCCTTGGCCCGGCTGTGGCCGAGAAGGGTGGCAAAGAAGAGCGCCAGCGAGACGATGACCCCGAACAGGATGATGGTGACCGGCGTGCGATACGCTTCCAGCAGGCCGCTGAGGGTGTCATAGCGCGCCCTTCTGGATTCGGTATTGCTGGCGGTATCGGGCCGGGTCAGATTCATGCGCTGTCCGTATCATCCTCCGCTGCCATATTGGTAAACCGGTCGAGCAGGACCGGCAGAAGAGGCAGCATCAAGACCGCCGTGGCCACCGAGGCTGCCGCTGTGAGCAGTTTCAGGGCGCCCTCGATATAATAGAGCGGGTGCCACAGAACGACGATGTTCATCAGGTGATTGATGCCGCAGAACAGGATGAAGATCCCGAACATCACGAAGGCCCAGCGGAAGGGGATGGGCCGATTCAGCCGTCGCAGGAACAGCACGATGACGATCGGAATGGAGAAGTAGGCCAGGGCAATCGCCAGGTCGGCGATCACGTGCATGCCCACCAGTTCCGGCCGCCACAGGTAACACATGCCATGAGGCATGAAATTGTTGACGTCGAAATAGTCCATGATCGTTCAGCCCCCAACATGCCGGCATGCGGAACGCTACCGTTTGGAATTATGTTCCATTTCCGCAACTTAAGCGGAGAATAATATATGAATACCCTCAAACTATTTGCCGAAATGCACACAAAAGGCCCGGCAGCTGCGGCTGCCGGGCCTTTCGCTCGGACACAGTTTATGGCGCGTTGCGCCGGCAGGGCGTGATCTGGATCACGCTATTGCGATATGTCCAGTCAGGGCAGGGTGTTAACCGTAGCCTTGGCCGCCGTGACAGCGCTGACGAGTGCGCCGGCATCGCCTTCGAGCGTGTCGGGCCGCAGGGCGGTCGGGAAAGCGGCGTTCAGCTGGTCGACAAGGCCGGCAAAGGCGCCCGCCAGCGCCGGATTGGCGGCGGCAATCACGTCGATATGGCTGGCCGCGTAGCGCTCGGCGGCGCGGGCAAAGCCATAGCCGTCCAGATACGCTTCGCCTGCCGAGGCATCGCTGGATGCGACACGGTATTGCAGCGCACCGCGCTCGAGCAGGTCGGCCAGGACGCGGGCATGGACCTCGGCTTCGGACGCGTCGCTTTCCGGCGCGAATTCAGCGGCAGTGTCGATCGCGACCAGCACGTCGTTGACGCGCGCGACAACCTCGTCTTCGCCGGCGCCGGAATAGGGGGCCACCGAAGCGTTGGTCATCGTGTCGCCGAACAGCGGCGCGCCGAGCGTTTCCAGCACGGGTTCGAAGTCGATATAGATCTCGTTGATCGGGTGGGCGAACATCTCCGCGCCTGCCGTGCGGTCGCCGGCCCGGTAGGCGTCGATGCCGGCCAGGTAGTGGGCCCGCATGACTTCCAGCGCGATCATGTAGACGACAGGGTCGCTTTCCGCCGCCACGGGGTCGATGCCGAACTCGCCGCCGCCGGAACCGCCTTCACCTTCGCCTTCACCTTCCGACCAGCCGCCGGCCGGCGCGGCCGGTTCGGCTGCATGGTCAGCGGTAGCGGCGGTGTCGTGCTGCTCGGCCTGGCTCTGCGGCACTTCGTCCGCTGGCGTGTCGCTGACCGGCTCGCTACACCCGGCCAGACCGCCCAGCAGGGCGGCAGTGCCGACCGTGGTCCAGATTCGCGTACGGCGCTTGATACCCATAAGCATTCCCCTTGCCTTGTTGTCGGGACGTCTTGCCCGACCCTGATAGACCGCCTAAACCCATTTCCGGCAAATGACAATTAGTCGCAGGTAATTTCATGCTCTTGTGTCTGCAGAATGTGTGCGCCGCCGAGACCGTCGAACAACTCCGGCAGCTGGCGGGTGAAAGCGATTACGCCGATGGCCGCAAGACGGCCGGCTGGGCAGCCCGCGAAGTGAAGCGCAATGAGCAGGTCGAGGCCGGGCCGCGCATCGACACGATCCGCAATCTGGTGCGCAAGGCGCTGATGGCACACCCGCTTTTCGTCTCCTTCACCCAGCCCAAATCGATCACCCGCATGCTCGTCTCGCGCTATACGCAGGGCATGGAGTACGGGCTGCATGTCGACGATGCGCTGATGGGCGGCCGCCGCGCCGATCTCTCCTTCACGCTCTTCCTGTCCGAGCCGGACAGTTATCAGGGCGGCGAGCTGGTGATGGAGAGCGTGGACGGGGAGACCGAGATCAAGCTGGCCCCGGGTGAGGTGGTGGTCTATCCGACCGCGGCGCTGCACCGGGTGGCGCCGGTGACCAGCGGCGAGCGCGTCGCGGTGGTCGGCTGGGTGCGCAGCCTGGTGCGCCGTCCCGACCAGCGCGAAATCCTGTTCGATCTCGACCGGGCCTGCCGCGCCCTGTTCGAGCGCGACGGCAAGACCGCCGAACTCGACCTCCTGCTGAAGAGCAAGGCCAACCTGCTGCGCCAGTGGGCGGAGGATTAGGGGTAGCGTCTCTGTGACTTCCTTCTCCCTGGGGAGAAGGAGCCCGAAGGGCGGATGAGGGGAAAATCCCGGTCTGGACCTTTGAGAGGAAGACGGTGTCTTACCCCTAGCCCTTGATCCCTCTCCCAAGGGAGAGGGAGGTCGTTGGCTCAACTAGCGCTTCATGCCCTCGATGACGTCGTCCCAGTCGGGATGGCGTTCGGCCTGGGCTTTCAGGAAGGGGCAGAGCGGCACGATGGTGAATCCCTTTTCGCGTGCTTGCGCGACGACATGGCGCGCCAGGGCCGAGCCGACACCCATGCCTTTCAGACTGTCCGGCACGCCGGTGTGATCGACGATCACCCGTGTCGGGCTGATCCGGCTGAAGGTCATCTCGCCGGTGTCCGCCTGTCCGGCGACATGCGCGACATAGCGGCCCTTGGAGCCGTCTTCCTCAAGCGTGATCTCGATATCCATCTGCACGTCTCCCGTTTCAGCTCATAACCGGCTTCACCAGGGCGGTTTCCTGCATGTCCGGCGCCGACCGTACGGTCAGGTGCCCGGACGAGGTGAACCCCGTGGCAAAAAGCAGGCTGACCGTCAGCCCGAGAATGGCAAGTGACAAGACTAATCCCGTCCAGCGCATGGCGCCCTCCTGTTCGTGGCGCCGATATAGGCAGAGCCTGGCGGAGCGATTAGGGGGATAGTTGGAACAAATGTCCCGCGTCAGGAGCGATAATCCCGCCGCGCACGAAAAAGCACGGCCCGGCAATGCCGGACCGTGCTCCGTCTGTCCGCGAGGGCGTCGCGGTCAGAAACGCCAGTTGATCGCCAGGCTGAGGGCCGTGTCCTCATCCGTGTCGCGCCCGAAATCGCTGCGCGCGCGGGCCGAGATCGCGACCCGGTCGGAGGCATCGATATCGATGCCCAGGGCCAGCGAGGCAAAGCCGTCATCATGATGGCCGTCCAGCACGGCAAAGCCGGCCGAGGGCGCACCGGCGAGACTGGCGCTGGTCTGGCCATCGCCTTCGGAAAGGTCCTGTTCCCAGGTCAGCTGGCCGAAGAAGCGGGTCTTGCCGCCGCTGGCGAAACGGCCGCCGGCGCCCAGCAGGGTCCGGTCGTTTTCGCGCGCCGCCAGCGTGGCGTTGAACACGCCCGCACCGGTCTCGCTATAGCCGTCGATATCGGTATTGCCGTGACGCAGGCGCAGGACCGGGCCGAAGACGGCCGCGCCCTCGATCAGGTCGGCACCGATGTCGAAACCGGCATCGAACTGGTTCGCGTCCGTCGAGGCGGTCGCCCGCATCTCGGCCGCGCCCAGCAGGATGGAGCGGGTGAGGTCATAGTCGAGCCGGCTGGCGCCGATATAGGCGCTGCCATAGAGCCACGATCCGGCATAGCCGGCATAGGCGGCCAGCGACACGGATTCGCCCTGCACATGGGTCGTCGCGCTGTGGGCGGAATAGTCCGAGAAGCCGGCATTGGCGCCGATCAGCCAGTTCTCGGCCGGTTCGAAATCGACCCCGGCGACGATGTGATGGCTTTCCAGATCGGTGGTGCCATTGGGCAGGTCGGTCTCGCCCCAGCTGCCCTCGACGGAGAAATAGACGCCCGTGCGATCGTTGATCCGGTCCATCTGGCCGGAATTTGCCGCCCGGGTGGCCGCCTGCAGGGCCGTGAGCACCTCGACGCTGCCGGCATTGGCCGAGGCCAGCTGGATCGGGCTGCTGCCGGTGCCGGCCATGTCCATACCGCCGCCATGACGGCCTTCGGCGAACAGCGCCATGCGCCCGGCGATGACATCGCCCATGGCGCGTGACAGGCCTTCACCCATCCGGTCCATGGCGAAGGTGTCGCCCGGATTGGCGGTCTGCAGCGCGGTTCGCAGTGCATCCTCGCTGGGCATGTAGTCCAGCGTGTTGACGAGATCGGCGAAGTCGCCGGACGGCACGCTGTCGTCTGCGGCCGCGTCGAGCGCCGTAGCCAGTGAGCGCTGCTGGTCGGTCTCGGCGAACTCGGCATAGGCACGGGCATCGACCTGGAGATAGGCGGTGGTCGCGGTCTGTCCCAGCGAGAGCGAGAGGACGGGCGTCAGCTGGGCGTCGGCGAGGGTGAGATCGGCTGCCGTCACGCCGCCATCGGCCTGCAGGAAGGTGAAGCGGGAATTGCGGCCGGGCAGATAGTCGCCGCGCAGCACGATATCGATCGTGCCGGACATGTCCGCCGCGCCGGTGACGTGGAGACGGTCAGTGCCATTGGCATCGGCGGTCACCAGGAACCGGACATCGTCGCCGAGATAGTCCCCGTGAAGGGTGAGCACATGCCCGGCGGTCTCGTTGCCGGCATTATAGCCCGGCGCGATCATGCCGCCGAACTGGTAGGTGCCGAAGGGCGCGTAGATGTCGCCATCGCCCATCAGCACACTGTTGACCAGGACGAGTTCCAGCGTGTCGAGCACGCCGGACACGTTGAACTCGCTGTCGGCGATCAGCGTCTCGCCGCTCGCATCATAGAGCAGGCCGGTTTGCGTGACGGTGGTGAAACCGCCGAACTGGTAGAAGGACGCGCTGTCGAACACGCCCTCGATCATCACCCCGCCGTCCTCGATCAGCGTGCCGGCATAATCGAAGAACAGGCCGGTTTGCGTGACCCAGAGGCTGCCGCCGGTCTGGTGCAGCCAGTCCGTAGCCAGTTCGCCGGCCACGCGGACGGCACCATCGGTGAAGTTCATGCCGCCGGAATAATAGGGCGAGAAATCGAAATAGGTCCCTGTCTCGGCGATATCGAGCAGGCCGCCATGGATTTCCAGTGCCTGGCCGACCACATCGCCCTCGATGCGGATCACGCCGCCGGTCATGCCGATACCCGTATCGAGCGCCAGCTCGCCGCCTTCGGCAACAAGAAGTTCGGCGCCCTCGAACACATAGACGGAGTCGACATATTCGTCCTGAACGACCGTGGTGCGGCCCGGCGCATCGAGGAAGACCTCGTAAATTTCCGGAACCAGGTATTGGTCAGTCACGATGGTGACACCGGGATCGGGCCGGTCGTTTTCGGGAATGTCGCCATCGGCCCAGTGCGCCGCATCATGCCAGAAACCGTCCCCGGCCAGCGCATGTTGCTCGATGAACGGGTCGAGCCCGTCGATCCAGTCGTAATAGTCAGCGACCGGGACATAGGCGGTCCAGTCGCCATATCCCGCGATCGGGCCGAACGGGTTGTATCCATGGGATACGATACCGATCTGGATCAGCCCGTTGGGGCCCTGGACGAACATCGGGCCGCCGCTATCGCCCTGGGCGGCCTGGACCTCGCCGGGAATGCCGGTATCGCCGATAATGTTGTAGAAATCGCCCGGCCCGTCGAAATCGATGAACAGGAAGGGCAGGTTGGAGGCCACCGGATCGATGATCGGCGGAACGCCCGTCAGGTCGAAGAAGCTGGCATGGGTGCCATAGCCGTCGAGCGTGTTGACGCCATAGCGCCGCCGCCCGTCCAGCCCCATCTGGCCGATCTCGCCGACGCCGTAGGAGCCGAAGCCTGCCAGGACCACCTCGCTGCCGATGGAGATATTGCCGCCATCGTCGAGCTCCACCGGGTCGGCGACCAGAGAGCTCGTCGACAGGGTGATGATGGCGATGTCGTTGATAAACGTGTCGGGATCGTAGGCGCTGTGCATGGTGACGCCCATCGCCTCGAAGTTCAGGCCTTCGCCCATCGGGTCGAAGGAGACCTCGACATTGGTGACGTCCATGCCTTCGAAACAGTGGGCGGCGGTGAGGATCTGGCGGCGGTTGACCAGCGTTCCGGTGCACACGAACTGTCCGCTGGTCGTGTTGACCTTGATGAAGACGACATTGGAGAACTGGTTTTCGGTATCGACGATGCCGTCGATCGAGGTGTCCGGGCCGGCGACGATGTTCGGCGCGCCGATATCGGCGTTCCGCGTGAATCCGCCCAGCTCGGCCAGACGGCTGGAGGCCGTGCCGTTGCGTGCTGTCAGGACCGCACCGCTACCGCTGCCGGTCAGGCGGCCGTCGGAATTGCAGCGGTGGAAATTCCAGGGCAGCAGGCAGGCGAGGTCGATGCCGCCAGTGTCGCGACCGTCGAGCATGCGGCGGTTGTCGCCCTGTTCCTGGATGGCCGCGGTGCGGTTGGCGCGATCCCAGGGGGCACGGCCGGGCGTGTAAGTGCCGTATTCATTGCGGTTGCAGAAGCTCAGGGGTTCGTTGCGCGTGCTGCCATAGGCCTGCGGTACGTCGGAGGTGAAGGTCGCGTAGGACTGGGACAGGCATGCACCATGCGCATCGCCGCCGCCTTCGGGCACAACCCAGTAATATTCACGCCAGATGCCCCGGCCTTCGCGCCAGGTGGAATAAACGATCTCGCCACCCTCGGGCAGCGTACCGCGGACGATCGGGCCTCCATCGACGGGCGTTCCGCTGTCCTGCGCAAAGGCCGGGCTGGCCAGAGCGAGGCCGGCACTGGTGGCCAGCAGGGCGGTGCGGAGCGACCGGACGAGCGGTTGCATGGTGATCCGGGCTTGAGGCGTGCGTGTCATGATAACCCCCTTCGTTAGGCGGGGGATGATTAGACCCGTGGGCGCAGCGGTTGAATTCGACGATTGTCGAAGGTCGCGCCAGTTTCATAACATCGTTGAGAAATTTCAGTTCTGGGCGCGTTTGCCCGGTGTTCGCGCCGGACAGGTGAGCACGGCCATCACGCCATGCCCCGCCCGCGACACCACACGCAGTTTCAGGCCGCCATGCTCGGCCAGGCGGAAAACGATCTCCAGCCCCAGGCCGGAGCGCTTTCCACTGCTCTTTTCACCGGCCTCTGGCGGCGCACCTCGCGCGGTCAGTTCGGTATCGCCGGCGGGCAGGCCCTTGCCATTGTCGGCGACAATGAGGTCGACGCTCTCGCCGCGGCGGCGTGCACCGATCACGATCCGGTCGCCGCCGGAATGCGCGATGGCATTGGACACCAGATTGGCCAGGATGTGTTCGACAATGCCCGGATCGGCATGGATATGGGCGCTCGAGCGGGCGGCTGTCAGCGCAATCTTCTTGTTTGCGGCAATCTCGTCGAAGGCCGAGACCAGCGTGCCGGCCAGCCGGGAAACCGGCAGGCGATCCGGGCTGACCGTGCGCTTGCGCGCATCCAGATGGGCCACTTCCAGGATTGAGGAGATCATGCGCGAGACATTGCGCGTGACCATTTGCTGGCTGCGGCTGACCTCCAGGGCCGCGGCCGTATCGCCGCGTTCGAGGAGTTCGGTCAGGCGCGCCGCATTAAGGTCGAGGGCGAAGACCGGCTGGCGGATGTCATGACCGGTCGCGGCCAGCAGGAAGGTGGTGAATTCATGCGCCCGTTCGGCGGCCTCCTTGGCCTCCTCATAGCGCCGCATGATGAAGTAGCGCCGTCGCGCGCGGATCGACAGCATGATCGCCATCACCCAGCCGAAGACGCAGCAGGACACCATCATCACCGACTGGCCGAGCATCGGGTGTTCGGCGGTGTTCCACCACATCACGGTGAGGGTGAGATAGCTCACCGCATAGCCGGTGGCCGAGATCATGATCGCCCAGGGGAAATAGGCGAGGGCGACGCCCAGAATGATGATGTGCAGCGACATCCAGAAACTGGTGAAGACCAGCACGTCGGAAATACCGTCCGGTGTGGTTTCCACTGCGGGATAGGCACAGGCGACCAGGGCTGCGGCCATAGTCGAGGTGATGACCCAGGCAAACACAAGCCGGCCGGCCCAGCCCTGCGGGTTGCGCGGCGCCGCGATCAGCATCCAGCCGCCGATGGTGATGCCGAGAATGCCGGCCACGATCCGGCTGGCGATCGTTGTCAGGAAATGATCCGTTCCGCGCAGGTAGGAGATGTCGATACTGGTCGAGATCAGCCAGGCGAACGAGAATGCGACCAGGGTGATGCCGGCCTGCAACCGGATTCCACTCCAGCTTTCACCCAGGAAGGCCTGTTCGAGCGCGGCGTCGGAAAAACGTCCGTCGATCCGGCGAATCTGCGGATAATCCATATTTTTCCAGACGCTATCGGTGTAGACTATTCCCCTGCGTGAATGTGTACCGGTCGGTGGCGCGGGCTGGCAAGCGGGGATACGGGCCAACACCATGACGAAGGTGGAAAAAACCAGGCGCGTGGTGGTGGTCGACGACCACGCCATCGTGCGCGAGGCGGTCGGCGGCACGATCGCCATGCAGGCGGGCTATGAGCTCGCCGGCTCGGCCGAGGATGGCGAGAGTGCCATTGCCCTTCTTCTGGAACAGCAACCCGATATCGCTGTCGTGGATTTCGCCCTGCCGGATATGACGGGGCTGGAAGTGATCGAACGCGTGCGCGAAGCCGGTTCGGACACGCGCTTCCTGTTGCTGACGGGCTCTCACATGGACGAGCGCGAGCGCGCGGCCCTGGCCGCCGTCGCGGACGGTTTCATGCACAAGGAAGCGGGGCGGGACAGCCTGCTGGCTGCGATCGACACCGTGGCTGAAACGCCGCCGCACCGGCCTCTGAAACGTCAGCCCGATGCTGATGAAGAAGAGGGGGGCGTGCTCAAGGCCGGAAGCCTCACGGTGCGCGAGCGGGACGTGCTGCGCGAGATCGCGCGAGGGCATTCCGTCGACACGATTGCGGACAATCTGGCCGTCCGCGTCTCCACCGTCCGCAAGCACCGCGAGAACATCATGGCCAAGCTCGGGCTCAACTCCACTGCCCAGCTGGTGCGCGCCGCGATGCAGATCGGTCAGTACTGACCGTCACGCCGGGGCAGGACCCGGCTGTCCCGGACGATAAAGGCGGGCCGGTCCTCGTCAGCGATGTGGTGCGTGACGCGGATCGTGTCCGCGGAAATATCGAGCACATTGAAGCCGGCCGGCTCGCCGCGCGTGCGGCGCGAGAATGTCGTGCCCGCGCCGACGAACCAGCAGGTATGTGACGGGCCCTCGGCGGGCAGGGCAAAGGTCTCGTGCAGATGGCCGGTCAGCACCAAGTCGCAATGTTCGGCAATCGTGGTGACCGACGCGCCGGCCCGCGCGGTGCGGGCCCGGCCGCGGTTTCCGCCCGGTGCCAGGATGGGGTGATGACAGGTGAGCACCCGGATGTCGGCATCGCGCTCTGCCAGCAGGTCGAGTGCGCGGCCCAGGCTGGGCCGGCCGATGCGTCCCAGAGACCAGTCCGGCTGCCATTGCGCCCGCCGCGCCGTTCGAAGGCCTTCAATGTGCAGCGGCCCGTCTTCCAGGCTGGATGTCATGTGACGGCCCACCGAGCGCTCATAGCGCCGCCAGGGTGTGGTGAAGCGCCGGTGCAGCGCGCGCGAGGGCACATCATGATTGCCGGGAATGCCGACAACGGGCGCCTCGAGACGGCCGAGAAACCGCGCTGCGGTCTCGAACTCGCTCTTGCGGCCGCTCTGGGTGAAGTCCCCGGCGGCGATGACGGCATCGGGCCGGGATGCGTTGCACAGGTCGACAAAGGCATCGACCAGATGTCTGTCCTCGGCACCGAAATGAAGGTCGGCGATCTGGAAAAGCTTGGTCATTCTGTCCAGTTCAGGAAGCGGATAGGGGTGTCGGAGCGCGAGATGGTGAGGTTGCGCGGCATGAAGACGGGTTCACCGTCCAGCATCAGGGCCAGCGGTTTGCGCGACCGGGCCTCAAGGCATTCCGTCCGGCCGCTGACGCCGGGCCGCTCGCCATCATGGATATCGGTCAGCAGGGTCAGGCCGGCCCAGGCGACATCGCCGATATTGCGCCAGTGTACGGCCACATAGGCCATGTCCTCGGCTTCACCGTCCAGGTCGACATAGATACCGCTCGCCCGCTTGCGGTCACGGTCGTCCCCGTCCAGCCAGTAGCGGATACGGGGCCGGAAAGCGTGACGCGCCGCCGCCGCGATCCGTCGTGACAGGGAAGGCAGGGGCGGAACACCGTCTGCCTCGCGCACCATTTCGCGGGCCCGGGCGACGGTCGACGGGAAGCCCAGCGCGGCCGCGACCAGAAAGATCTCGTCCCCGGCCAGTCCCGGCCGGAACGGTTTGATTTGTGTATCGTCGACCGTGTCGAGCATCTCGCTGGCGCTGCGATGACCATAGAGCCGGTGGACCAGCATGTTGGCCGTGCCCAGAGGCAGCGGCAGCAGCGGGCATTTGGCGCCATTGCGGTGTGCCATGCAGGCGACCGCCTGGATGGTGCCGTCACCGCCGGCAATGGCGATTCCGTCAAAACCCTGCGAGTCCGCATCGCGGATACGGGCCTCGACATCGTCTTCGCCGAACTCCCAGACCGTGTCGATCGCCGGGTGCGCTGTCAGTTCTTCGGCCAATGCATCGGCATCGCCGCGTACGAAACGCCCCGAGGTCCGGTTGATCACCAGTGCCAGCTTCGCCATCTACGTCCTCCTGAACATATAACGCAGATATAGGGCGAGCGTTCCCGCACACTGCAGGTTGCAGGCGCTTGCCGATGATCAGACCGGACTATCCGCCGGAGGATTGCCGGTCGCAGCCGTACTCGCCCTCGACGTCCGAGGTCCACCAGGCGCCGTTGGAGCCGCAGGGCTGATTGAGGATCATGTCCTTGCAGTCATTGGCGTCGGAGTTCCAGTTGCACCAGCAACTCGTCGGATTGCCGGCGCTGTCATGCTCGCAGCTGTATTCCGGCGCGGCGTCGCCGGAGGACATCTGTGTGGCAGCATTCTCGTAGATGCGCCGCTCGACCGGCGTTGCCCGGGACTGGAGACGGGCGCGCTGCAAGGTGGCGCGGGCCGGGCGTTCCTGGTCGGCTGAGTCCTGGGTTTGTGCCGTGCGGCCGGCGATCTGGGCCTGGGCGAAGGTCGGCGCAGCGGGCGCCAGGCCGAGACTCGCCGTCAGGGCGAGCGCGATGGACAGTGTCTTCATGCGGATTTCCGCCTTTCGATTGCCGTCCCAAGCAGGCGGGAGCGTATCGCGAAGACGTTGTATTGGCCAGCCGGACCTCGCCCTGCATCCAAGGCGAGGCCCGGCTGCCCGGTCAGTTCGGAACGGCCACGCCGGGCAGTTCGGTAAAAGGTTCGATGCCGAATTCCGGATAGATTTCGGTCGGGTAGTAGAAGGTGCCATCGGACGAGACGAGCGAGATCGTCTTGATGTCGGCGAGGTTTTCTGCCGGATTTCCGGGCACCAGGAAGAAGTCGGCCCGCATGCCCGGCGCGATCGAGCCGAGCCGGTCGGCAACACCGAGATAATCGGCCATGCCATGGCTGGCCCAGGCGAGGATTTCGGCCGGGCTCATGCCGGTCGCCTGGTAGAGTTCCAGCTCGCGATGATAGGCAAAGGCGCCGCCCAGATCGGTGCCGGGCACCATGAAGATGCCGCGCTCGTGCATCATGCGGATGGTTTCCTGGACCTGGTCGAAGGCGCCGGCATAATTGGCGTCGTCCTCGGGCGTGGCGATATCGGCCCAGGCGCTGCGGGCAGCGCGCTGGACGCCGACCGGCATGTGGTCGATGTAGTCCACCGTGCCCGGCGAGATCTGGCCATTGCGCGACAGCAGCAGGGCTTCATGGATCGCCAGGGTGGGGTCGATCGCCACGCCGCGCTCCGCCATCGCATCCAGCGTCGACTGGACCGGCGCGCTCTGAAGATCGAGAGCGGGCAGGCGGCGCAGGGCCGTCAGGCGCAGCAGGGTGCGGGTGTCCTCGCCATCTTCCAGCACCCAGCCCAGCATCAGCTGGTTGATATGGGTCAGCTCGTCATAGCCGGCCTCGATCATGGCATCGGCATTGGTGAAGGCCGGGACGTGGCCCGACACGCGCAGCCCGTTGGCGTGCGCTGTCTCGATCATCGCCGGCACCCAGTCCGGATTGATGGAGTTGTAGATCTTGATCTGGATGAAATCGCCGGCCGCGGCATAGGTCTCGACGGCCGCGACGGCTTCCGCTTCGCTCTCGACGATGATGCCATTGTTGGAATTGTACTGGCTGCGGCCTTCGATGAAGCCGGAACGGAAGATGCGCGGGCCCGCGATCTCGCCGTCGCGGATGCGCTCGATGAGTTCGCCCAGGACTTCATTGTCATTGCCCATGTCGCGGATCGTGGTCACGCCGGCGGCGATATTGAGGATGGCGTCGTCCTCGCCGACATGGCCGTGCATTTCGAACAGGCCGGGCACCAGCGTGCCGCCATTACCGTCAATGATCACTTCGCCGTCGACCGGCTCGGCATTGAGCGGTTCGATGGCGGCAATCGTGTCGTCGACCACCACGACGGAGACCGGCTCGCCCAGGGTGGCGTTCACCGAGTCGAAGACCCGCACATTGCGGATCCGCACCGGCGCATCGTAATTGTGGGCATAGCGCGACTGCATGTCTTCATAGCGCTGGGCACCGTATTGGGTGGCCCGTTCGCGCAGACGCTCGTCCTCGCCTTCAAATCCTTCGGCAAGCACTGCGAAGCGCGGACTGATGACGCCGAAGAAGGCGCGGCCATCCATCAGGAAATAGGTCGGGTCGAGCGAGGTGCCCGACAGGGCATAGCTGGTGACCGTGCGCGTATCTGTGCCGTCAGAGACATCCAGCGTCTCCATTTCGGCCAGACGCAGCGTGCCGCCGGGGATGGCCGGCAGCGACATGTCCTCGCTGTCCATCAGGGCGCGGGCCGCGATGGCGAGCCAGTAGGGGCTGGCATTCTGGGGCACGTAAAAGGCCGGTTCCGCCGGAATCGCCTGGTCGGACCCGGTCGTGTCGGTCCAGCGGGCCTCACTGTCGGCGTATTCGAAGCTTTCATCGACCGGATTGCCGAAGGTCGTAGCGCCCTCGATCGTCCAGTTCAGCGGCATGCCCGCGCCGTCCAGCGTGATCTCTTCGGCCAGCGTCGGTCCGCGGCCATTATTGCGGTACTCATAATCCAGCGAATAGCTGTCGCCGGACGGGGTGACTTCCAGCGCGCCGATCGCGGTTCCGCCGACCATCACGGTGAAGCGGGTCGCCTCGGCGGCCGGCGCGGCGGTTCCGGCTGCCTCTGAGGTGGCGGTCTCGGTGTCCGGTGCCGGGCTGCAGGCAAACAGCGCGGCTGCGATCAGGACCGGCAGAGCCGGCCGAAGTGTCAGTGTCATGGCTTTCCCCGAATGTCTCTTCGCAACCGGGGTAGCACCGAAAGCCGGGCCTGTCTGCTACCGGCGTGTGGACAATAAAGAACCGCCTGTGCGCGGCCATGGCCCGCGGCACAGGCGGTCGGGACGCCGCAGTGGAGGGATTCCCCGCGGCGTCCGGCTGGCCCGCGCGGTCAGTGACGATCCGCGCTCGCGAGTTGCACAGCGCGGTCATTGCGGTGCATGGCCAGAAGGCGGCGGTCGCCGAGCGCGGAGACGACGCGATCGAGCTCGGCCTGGTGGCAGCTCTCGGCGGCGCGGACGCGCGGCAGCGACATGCGGCGTGTCGAATCGCAGGCAGCGGCGACTTCGCGTTCGAGGCGGCGCAGGACCGCGCGGCGGCCGGCATCCGTGCTCAGCTCATAGTTCTGGACGACATAGTCCCGGCCGGCATTGCCGCGCTCGGATTGTTGTGAATACGCCGCGGTGCTGGAGAGCAGGATGGCGGCGAGGGCGAGGCTTGTAGTGCGGATCATCAGGATCTCCCGTTGCTGGTGATGCCGGGACATCTCGCCGGATTGCGGCCGCGTGGTCCTGACGCTTTCCCGACGAAAACAACCTTTGCGATCACGCTTTGAAAAAAACCTCGCTTTCGCAAAGGGTTTGGGTGCGAGAAAAAATCTGCGATCTGTTGTTCGAGAGGTTTTCGTCAGGTTTTTTGATCCGATCGGCCCTAGCTCTGGCGCCGTTCCTGGACAAAGCTGTCGGCTCGACGCGAGAATTCGGAAGGTGGGGATGACCGAGCAGCCTGCGCCGATACAAGTGCCGTTCCGGCTGGGCGGGATTCTGGTGGATCCCGGCAGCGGGACACTGACCCGCGGAGAGATGAGCCGTCGGGTCGAACCCCGTGTCATGGACGTGCTGTGCACACTGGCCGCGCACGCCGGTGAAGGCGTGCGCCGCGAGGCGCTGCTCGACACGGTCTGGGGCGACATCATCGGTAATGACGAAGCCCTGACGCGTGCGGTCTCGCGCCTGCGCGCGGAGCTGCGGGCTTTCGGCAGTGAGGCCCTCGTCGAGACCCTGCCCAAGCGCGGCTATCGCCTGACCTGCGCGGTGGTGGAACTGGCGCCCCGGGTCTCCGGCTCTGGCCAGTCCACCGCCGCTTCAGCTCCGGTACGGGGAACGGGGCGACGAGTGGGTTGGGGGATCGGTGCGGCCGCGGTGCTCGGCGCGCTGGCCGTTCTTTTTGCCGCCTGGCCGCGGCAGGAGCTGATAGCGGGGGCGGTCGCGCTGCGCTTCGATGTGGCGGACGAAACGGGCCGTGAACTCGACCAGGCCTTCCGGGCGCTGAATGTCGATCGGGCCGTGTTCGCCGTTACACCGTCCCGGTCGGAATTCGTGGCGTCGGTCCTGTCTGCAGGCGAGGCCGGGGATGGGCCGCTGAGCGTAAACCTGACGGACCGGCAGAGCGGAGCGGTATTGCTGACCCAGCCCTTCGAGCGGGACGGCCGGGACGCCGCCGATCTGGTCCGCCACATTGCCTTGGTGCTGACTGCCGATCTTCGCTGCCTGAGCGAATTGCGCAGCCTTGCCGAACCCGGAATCGCTGCGGATAAAGGAGTTGTCAGCCAGTTCCTTGCGCTGTGCGCCCTGGTGCGGACGGGCGGGCAGATTGTCCAGCCGCAAACTCTGACGGCGGACCTGCTGGAACAATACCCGGACAGCGCCTTCATGCATGGCCTGCATGCCGTGGCGCTGATGTCGCGTCCCGAACAACATTTCTTTGCGCAGGCGGATTCGCGTGCCGGGCAGGTCGCCGAGGCGGCGAACGGGCTGATCGACAGGGCGCGCAGGCTCGATCCCGACGCGCCCGTCCTCGCCTACGCCGAAGCCATGGCCTCGATGTATGGCAGCAGCCGAGCGCAGCAGGTTGCGATATTTGCGACGCTGCCCCGCTCGAGTTGGCTGGGTCTGCAGGTCCAGAACCGCTATTTCGACATCCTCCGGCAGACCGGGCAGGAGCTCGAGGCCTTCAGGCTCGCCGAGGATCTCGAAGCGCTCTGGCCGGTGCACTTCCAGACCTCGACCTTCATGGCTCTGGCTTTTGTCCAGCGCGGCCTGGCATCCGAGGCGGTCACCTTTATCGAAGAGAAGAGCCGCCTGTTTCCCGATGCCCGGCGCCTGCAGGGGGCCGCCATGATTGCCCAGCTTCACTATGGCGAGCCGGACGCCGCCATGGAGATCGTCCGGGCCGTGCTGCCACCGGAGGCTCATCCGTGTGCTCTGGCGTATCTGTCAGCCCGGCGGGACGGTGTTCCCGTCTCCGAGCGCGTCGATCTGGACGGATGCGACAATATCGACACCACTCAGGTCGCGCGCATGCATGCCGTGACGCAGGACTGGGGGCAGGCGCTGGAGAGTATCGCGCTGTTCGATGCGCGCGCGGCCCAGCTCGCCGTCGTCCTGCACTATCCCGAGTTCGATCCGCTGTGGAGCGAAGCCGCGATGTGGGAGCGGGCGGATGCGTTCGGCCTGGTCGATTTCTGGCAGACAACCGGCACGCGCCCGGATGTGTGCCGGCGGCCCAACATGGTCACGGTCTGCGAACGCGAGATCGTCTCCCGTATCGCCCGCTGATCCCGCCGCTACTCGTCGCCGCCCGGCACCGGAAACACCGTCATCCCGTCGCGTGCGAGACCGGCTGTCCAGAGTTCGTCATTCCAGACGAGGACGGTCGTGATGCCGTCGGCTCCGTCATCCGGACCGCGCAGCGCGAGCGCCGGGCGGCCGTCCGTGTCGATGGCGATGGCCATGGGCGGACGCGCGGGCAGGGGTGGCGGCCCGGCCAGCTGGATCCAGCGCCAGGCCAGGCGTTTGACGAAGGGGCGCGGATGCAGCGCTTCCAGATCCATCGCGCGCGGCGAGGGCATCGCCGCCCAGATCAGCCCGCTCTCCGGGTCGAATTCCAGATTGTCCGGATAGCCCGGCAGGCCCTCGATCAGGACCGACATCTCGCCGGTCTCGGGATCGAGTTGCCAGATGCGGCCGGTCCAGGTCTCGTTGAGATAGACGAGGCCCGTCTCCGGGTCGTGGTCGACACCATTGATGAAGCCGAGGCCGCCCGCGATCTCCTGATAGGCGCTGGACCCGGTGACCAGCAGGACCCGGCCGCTCTGGTCGCCTTCGAAGAAGGACGCCATGTGATCGCCATAGCCATGACGCAGCGAGGCATCGGTCATCACGATCCGCCCGTCTTCCAGCACGGTGAGATCGTCGGGAAAGACCAGCGGACCGTCCGGTGCGGGCGCGAGCCAGGTCTGCCAGCCGCCCTCCGTCTGGCGCAACAGGCCCAGCCGCGCATCGGCGACGAACAGGGTTCCGTCGGGCCCGAAGGCGAGGCCGAGCGGGCGTCCTCCCGTTTCCGCCACCATTTCCCAGTCGCCGGAAGGGCTGCGCGCCATGATCCGCCCGTCGGCGAGACTGGCATAGAGACGGCCGTCCGGACCGGGTTCCAGATCTTCCGCGCCATGCAGGTCCTCGCGCTCCCGGCGCAGCGGCGCCGTCTCGGTCTCGAACCGGGCCGCAAGTGCCGGATCGGGCAGGGGCGGCTCGAAACGCATGGCATTGAGCGAGCCAGGCCCCCAGGCGGCCAGGCCAAGTATGGCGGCCAGTATGGCTGCAATGATGATGACAAAGCGCATGCGCCCCTCCCGTTTTGCCGGAGAGTATCCGCCAAGCCCGGGGGCAGGGAAGATGCGATGACTATTTAAGCGTGCCGGTCGTATAGAGGCGCACCTTCAATCCTCCATGGTCCACGGGCCTGCCGGGCGCTCCGAAGGGCAGGCGTGTGGCGCGCGCCAGTGCGGGATCCGTCGTGATCAGCCCGACCCGCCAGCCGGAAAACCGGCTGCGCAGGACCTGGCCCAGAGTGCCGTGCAGGGTCACCAGGGCGGCTTTCTTGCCGATCCGGCCGCCATAGGGCGGGTTGACGATCACCAGGCCGGGCGGTCCATCGGGACGTTGCAGGTCTGCGACGGGGCATTGTGTGAAGTCCGTCCAGCCGTCGACCCCGGCGCGCGCGGCGTTGGCAGTCGCCATACGGACTGCGCCGGCATCGCGATCGGAGCCGGAAAAGCGCAAGGCTCCGGGAGGAGATGCCGCCGCCAGCGCCTGCGACTTCATTGTGTCCCAAGCGGCCGGGTCGAACGTGGCCAGTTTCTCGAAGGCGAAGTCGCGCGAACGCCCGGCCGGCAGACGGGCCGCGATCTCGGCAGCCTCGATCACGAAAGTGCCCGAGCCGCACATCGGATCAAGCACGGGTTCGTGGCCGTCATAGCCGCATTCGCGCAGGAAAAGGGCAGCCAGGGTCTCGCGCATCGGCGCCTTGGCGACGGCTTCCTTCTGGCCGCGGCGGTGCAGGAGCTCGCCGGACGTGTCGACGCTGAGCGTGCAGACATTGTCCTCGATGCGCACCCGTATGCAGACCGGTGCTGTTTCCTCGACCGCCACGCCGAAGCTTTCGCGCAGCGCGGTCTCGACCCGCTGGGCCGCGGCGCCCGCATGATAGATTTTCGAGCGGCGGCAGCTCGCCTCGACGCGCACCGGCACGTCCTTGCGCAGGACCTGGCCCCAGTCGAACTTGCGCGACAGCTTGTCCAGCTGGGACAGGTGGACGACACGAAACGCCCCGATGCGGGCCAGGATGCGGCTGGCGCCGCGCACCATCAGATTGGCGCGCCAGACATCCGGCCATCCGCCCTGCAGGATGACACCGCCCGGTGAAGCCATGGCCCCTGTGAAGCCGCAAGCGTCCAGTTCGGCCGCGAGCGCGGTTTCCAGACCGGGTGCCGCCGCCAGAAAAATCTCGAATGTGTCATGCGTGCTCATGCCCTCTGTTTAGCGGCGTTCACGGGCGGGGGCGACGCTGCCGTGCGGTGGAGGCGGAACCGGAACCTCCTGACACCGTTGTGACGGGACAGACCGGACAAGGCCCGCTTTGCGGGAGGTTGCGGTTGCATGCTGCGACCTCACCTGTTTGTGTAGACCGATCCCGGCATCGCGGCCTGCAAGGGGGTGGATATCCCTCCGGCGCTCCGCTATGCGGACGCAAGGAGCGCGACGGAGCAGGCGATGGCACACGACATCTCCGAGACGATCGAAGACCGTATCCAGGCTCTGCGGCCAGGCAATGGCGAGGCCGGTGAACCGGCCCGGTCTTCAAGCGCCGCCAGTGCGGTTGACCGGTTTGCCCGTGTGCGCGGCCGGACCGTCGCCCTTGCCGCGCCGTTGAGTGATGCCGATGCGACGGTCCAGTCGATGCCCGATGCCAGTCCGGCGAAATGGCATCTCGCGCATACGAGCTGGTTCTTCGAGGAATTCGTGATTGCCCCGGAGCGGGGCGAGGCGGCGCGGTTCGACGCTGACTATGCCTTCCTGTTCAATTCCTATTACGACGCCGTCGGCGACCGGCATGCCCGGCCGAATCGCGGCCTGCTGACCCGGCCGACGCTGGAGGCGGTGCTCGCGTATCGCCGGCATGTCGAGCGGCAGATGCACGCGCTCCTCTCGGCCGGCAATGCGCGTGCGCTCGCCATGCTGGAACTGGGCCTGGCCCATGAGGAACAGCACCAGGAACTTTTCCTGACGGACATTCTCCACCTGTTTGCCCAGAACCCGCTGAAGCCGGTTTATGAGGCGGACGCACCGCAACCGCAGCCCGTCGCAGGCCAGGCGGACTGGGTGGCGTTCGAGGGCGGGCTGGCCGCCATCGGCAGCGATCCGGACGGCTTCCACTATGATTGCGAAGGGCCGGTGCACGAGGCAAGGCTCTACCCGTTCGAACTGGCCAGCCGCGTCGTGACCAATCGCGAATGGCTCGAATTCATGGCCGATGGCGGCTATGCGCGCCCCGCCTTCTGGATGTCGGACGGTTTTGCGCAATGCCAGGCCGAGAACTGGCAGGCGCCGCTCTACTGGTTCTCCACGCCGGACGGCTGGCACACAATGACCCTAGGCGGCCCCCAGCCCGTCGATCCTGATGCGCCGGTCTGTCATGTCTCCCACTATGAGGCCGACGCCTTTGCCCGCTGGGCCGGGGCGCGCCTGCCGACCGAACAGGAGTGGGAGCATGCAGCCCGCACGGCAAAGCCGGGCGCGCTGCACGGACTTTATACGGATGTCTGGGAATGGACCTCCAGCGCCTTTGCGGCCTATCCCGGCTATCGCCCGCCGGACGGCGCGATCGGCGAATACAATGGCAAGTTCATGAGCGGTACGATGGTGCTGCGCGGTGCGTCCTGCGCCACCGCCGAGGGCCATGCGCGTCCCGGCTATCGCAATTTCTTTCACCCGGCGAAACGCTGGCAATTCTCGGGACTCCGGCTGGCACGCGACTCACACTGACGCGGCCGGGCCATCCCGTCTCCTCTATCCACCCAGATCACCCCAAGCGGAGAAATCATGCTGGACGATGTTCTCGAAGGTCTTTCCGGCCGCCAGAAAACGCTGCCCTCGCGCCTGCTCTACGATGCGCGCGGCTCGGACCTGTTCGAGGACATTACGGCGTTGCCGGAATATTATCCCACACGCACCGAGACCGCGATCCTCAACGCTGCGGCGCCGGATCTCTCGCGGCGGATCGGCGAGGGGGCCGTGCTGGTCGAGTACGGGGCCGGAGCCTCGGTAAAGACGCGGATCCTGCTCGACGCCCTTGAGGGGCTGGCGGGGTATGTGCCGATCGACGTGTCCGACGACATGCTGGCCAAGACCAAGCCGCTGCTGCAGCAGGATTATCCCGAACTGCCCATCCATCCTGTCGTGGGCAATTTCCTGGTGCCGCCGCCACTGCCGGACATCGACCCGCGGGCGCGGCGTGTCGGCTTCTTTCCCGGCTCCACCATCGGCAATCTCGACGATGCCGATATCGAGACTTTCCTGAACGGGGCCGCCGAGGAGCTGGGGCCTGACGGGCTTCTGGTGCTGGGTGTCGATCTCAAGAAAAGCCCCGACATCCTGATCCCGGCCTATGACGACGCCCAGGGTGTGACCGCGGATTTCAACCGCAATCTCCTCGTGCGGATCAATCGCGAGCTGGGCGCCGATTTCAATCTCGATGCCTTCCGGCACGAGGCGCGCTGGAATGAGGCAGAGAGCCGGATGGAGATGCATCTCGTCAGCCTCGCCGACCAGAGCGTGACGATCGGCGGGCGGCGCTTCGATTTCGCGGCAGGTGAAACCATCCACACGGAAAATTCCCGCAAGTTCGACCTGGACGAGCTGGACGCCGTGCTGGCGGCCGGGGCCTGGTCACGCGAAGCAACCTATACGGACCCCGGCCAGCTCTTCTCCGTGCTGTTGCTCGGGCGGGCCTGAGGGGCGTTCAGCCGCCAAGCGCCGCTGCTGCCGCAGCGATGACCGCCACGGCAACAAGGCCACGCCCCGCAGCGACGGCGCCCGTGCGGACATGCGGACGATCGAAAACGGTTTGGCGGAGGCGGTGTGCCGGCGAGTGGCCATGATTCTTGCCAGTCCTGCCGGTCGCGCGCGCAGGTCCGTATCCCGACCGCTGTCCGGTCGGTAGTCCAACGGCGCAGGCGGCCGGGCGGGCGTCAGCGCGTCGCGATGCCGAACCGCTGCCGGTAGGCTGCGGGCGTCGTACCGACGAGTTTGTGGAAGAGTTTGCGGAAAGCGGCCGGATCGGCATAGCCGACATTCCAGGCAATCCGGTCCACCGGTTCAAGCGTGCGTTCCAGACTTTCGCGTGCCCTGGCGATACGAACCTGCTGAAGATAGGCGTTGGGCCGGTGCCCGGTGGCAGCGGTGAACCGGCGCAGGAAGGTCCGCTCTGTCATCCCGGCCACGGCATGCAGGTCGGATTGATGGAGAGGCTCGGAAAACCGCGCGTGAAGATGGTGCTGGGCCCGGCGGATGGCGGCATCGCCATGGTCGAAGCGCGGGACAAAGGCGGCGAAAGTCCGCTGGCTGGAGCGCGGCGGATCGACAAGCAGGAAGCGCGCCGTGGCAAGCATGGTCGCAGCACCCAGGTATTGCTCCACAAGGGTCAGGCCAAGATCGGTCCAGGCCAGGATGCCGCCAGCGGTAACAATATCGCCGTCGTCCAGAACCATCTGGTCTTCGGCGAGCCGGATGTCCGGGAAACGCCGGGCGAGCTGTTCGGCGAAGGCCCAGTGGGTTGTGGCGCGGCGGCCTTTCAGCAGGCCGGTCTCGGCCAGTATGAAAGCACCGGCGCACACCGACCCCAGCACGGTGCCCTGTGAATGCTGCGCTCTGAGCCATTGAGCCGCACGCGGGGCGGGCGCCATGTGTTCGGGCATCACCAGGCTGGGCGGGGCAATGGCATGGCTGAGCCGGTGCGCCGGATCCGGATGGCTGTCCCAGACGCAGGCGACACCCTCGGCACCGGCCTCCCAGTGCGACACGCGGATCGTGCGCCCTCCGGACCACTCGCCGGCAATGCGGAACAGGTCGGTCAATCCGTAAATCGCGGAGAGCTGGCAGTCAGGATAAATCAGCAGGCCGATTTCGGCCACGGGTGCAGGCGCGTGCGACATTGTCGGTTTTGCCTCTCTTGTTGTCGGATTCGCCACGCCCCTCCGTGCACCCATCTGCCTATCTCTGTCCACACGAAAAACGGAGCTGCAGGCAATCGGGCCCGCACCGCACCAACCGAAGGACATTTTATCATGGCAACGATCACGACCCGCGACGGTACGGAAATCTTCTACAAGGACTGGGGCCCGAAGGACGCCCAGCCCGTCGTTTTCCATCATGGCTGGCCGCTCTCGAGCGACGACTGGGACAACCAGATGCTGTTCTTCCTGGGCCAGGGCTATCGCGTGATCGCCCACGACCGCCGGGGCCATGGCCGCTCCGCGCAGGTCCCGGACGGGCACGACATGGACCACTACGCCGCCGACATCGCCGATCTGGCGCGGGTGCTGGACCTGCGCAACGCCATTCATGTCGGTCACTCGACCGGTGGCGGCGAGGTGGCGCGCTACGTGGCCGGTGCCGAGCCGGGCCGGGTGGCCAGGGCGGCTCTGCTCGGGGCGGTTCCGCCGATCATGGTCCGCAATGAGAGCAATCCGGACGGCGTGCCGCTCGAGGTCTTTGACGGCTTCCGTGCTGCGCTGGCCGCCAATCGGGCGCAGTTTTTCCGCGATGTCCCCTCGGGGCCGTTCTACGGCTTCAACCGCGAGGGTGCCGAGGTGAGCCAGGGCCTGATCGACAATTGGTGGCGGCAGGGTATGAGCGGCGGTGCCAAGGCGCACTATGACGGCATCAAGGCCTTCTCGGAAACCGATTTCACCGCGGACCTGAAAGCGATCACCGTGCCGGTGCTGGTACTGCATGGCGAGGACGACCAGGTCGTGCCGATCGCGAACTCGGCGCACAAGGCGATCAAGCTGCTGCAGAACGGCACACTGAAAACCTACTCCGGGCTGTCGCACGGCTTCTTCGCCACGCACCCGGATCTCGTCAATGCCGATCTGCTGGCCTTTGCCCGCAGCTGATGCCGTGACGGGCCGCGCCAGCCGGTGCGGCCCGTCAAATCCAGTCCCTCTCACTCCAGGATCGAACACATGACCCGTCTTCCAACTGTCCTCGCCGCGGCCGCCGCGGCCACCATCGCGGGCGCGCTCGGCGTAACAGGCCAGGCCGGTGCGCAGACCGCAATCCCCGGCGACCAGACCATCCGCAATGTCGTGCTGGTACACGGCGCCTTTGCCGACGCCTCCGGCTGGCGCGGCGTCTATGATGATCTCGCCGCACGCGGATACCGCGTCACCCTGGTGCAGAACCCGCTGACCTCGCTGGCCGATGACGTGGCCGCCACCCACCGGGCGCTGAACCGCCTGGATGGTCCGGCGATCCTTGTCGGCCACTCCTGGGGCGGCACGGTGATCACCGAGGCCGGCCTCCACCCGAACGTGGCCGGGCTGGTCTATGTCTCGGCGCTGTCGCCGGACGCGGGCGAGACCACGGCGCAGCAATATGAGGGCTTCACCGCGTCACCCGAATTCGTGCTCGATGTCGCCGATGACGGCTATGGTTTTGTCGCGCCGGACCATTTCCAGACCGGCTTCGCCCATGATGTCGGCGATGCGGACGCCGCTTTCATGCGGGACTCCCAGGTGCCGATCAATATGGATGCTTTCAGCACCGTGCTGCAGCACGCGGCCTGGCGGACAAGACCCAGCTGGGCGGTGATCGCAACCGAGGACAAGGCCTTCTCCCAGGCCATGCTGCACCACATGGCCGAACGTATCGGGGCCAGGGTCACCGAGGTTTCTGCCAGCCACGCCGTCTTCATGACCCAGCCCGCAATCGTGGCGCGGACCATCGACGAAGCCGCACGCGAGGCCCTCGCGTCCGCTGACTGACCAGTCCTGAACACGCGTCCCGCGACCGGAGGCCATGCGCCGCCGGTCGCACGCGCGTTGCGGTTTGCCGGCGTGCCCCTGCAGCCCGAAGGGGTGTGGGCCCGCGGTATCGGAGGCCGGGACGGCTCGCGGGAGGGGGCGAAAAGTGGCGGAGAGGATGGAAAATTCCCAGCTGGGAAAATCAGTTTATGAAAAACAGCAGCTTACGCAATCCCCGTTTCCTGTGATGAACCACAAAAATGTACCAGGAGCTGGTCGGGTGTACGGCGTGTAATCAGAAATTACCACCTTAGGGCAGCGCACTCCGTTTAGATTGAAACTCTAGTGATGAGGGTGCTTGCATATGATCGAACTGCTCTCGCCGGCGAAGGCTGCGTTCGTTCCGGTGACGGGGCGTTTTATCACGTTGGCTGCAGAACTCGGCATCATTATTGCCCATCTCTATGTCCTGAAACAGCTATTGTTGAGCGCGGTTTCCAGCGACCGGGAGCGGCCCTTGTGGCGGCGCTGGTTGCTGGTTTCAGCCCTGACGACCGGAATCCTGCAGGTTTTCCACGTTGTCGCCGTGGGCCATCAATCGGCCGCGTGGATGTTGGCGCTAGCGATGAGTCTGGGCGGAGCGATGTCTCTGCTGGCGGTGTCTATGGGACGCGTGCGTATGAGCGACACCGTTATGGCCGGCCTGCTCCTGCTCGGTTTTCTCGGTTCGAGTGTTCTGGCGCTCGGCGGTCATGGAGTTCCCGGATTGTCGCATGACGGAGTTCTGCTTGAGCTACCTGGGGCTCTCCTGGTCACGGGCGGGCTGAGCTACATGGTCGCGGCGACAATTGCGCTTCGGCTTGAATCCAGAATGCGCGATGTCGTGTTAGCCGTGGCGGCATATTGCGTATGCATGGCCGTGGCGTGCCTGGTGCTGGTTCTTGTCGGCGATTATCAGCTCGCGCACGCTTGGGCATCCATTCCGCGCTTCTTGGCGGGTGGGGCCATCGGAGTGTTCGCTTGGCTGAGCTACAGGGCGCTGGGACGTGTCGAAGGGGAAGACATGCCGGATTTGCCGGACGTCGAGCCATCGCGCAAGCGACCGGAAGTCCGCCGGCCGACCATTCTGGCCGTTGATGACGACCCCATGGTCCTGGGGCTTATGCAGGCCGTATTCAGCGAGCTTGGGACAGTCTCGTCCGCCACGTCGAAACGCGAAGTCGAAACACGGCTCATGCAGGGCGATATGCCGGATCTGGTGGTTCTCGATCTCAACCTCGAGGACGGGCAGGCCCATGACCTGGTTCCGACCTATTTCCGGGATCGTGCGGCGGCAAGCCGTTTGCTGATCTACTCCGTGGAAAGCTACCCGTCGCGGCTCCTGCCGAAGGGCGCCCGGTCGCTGCTAAAGAGCGATACGCCGATCGACCGCCTTCGAGACATGGCGGCCAATGTGCTATCGAACTCCGCCCGAGGCGGCGGCTCGGTGCAAGCAGCTGGATAATATCTTATTCTTCTTCATCGCAGCGGCGTCAGTTGCGCGTTAAGCCCACCCCCGAATAGTGGCTCGAAGATCCAGTTCGGAGATGTCCCATGCAGTCCAGTGCCGCCGAAAAGGTTGTCCGCAACTATTGTGACCGTTTCCCCGGCCAACTCATAGCGCTGACCCAGCTGTTGGATGAAAACCACGACAGCGGTGCGAACAGCGCACGGGCCAAATTGCAGCGCGTTGTCGAGGAAGCGCATCGGATGGCTGGTGCCGCTCACTGCATGGGTTTCGGCTTCATCGGCTCAGAATTCATGCAGATCGAACAGGAAGCCACGCGCCTTTTGGATGCCGGGGAGTCGCAACAAGAGGGTCTGCTGCATATTTGCGAGAAGCTGGAAAATATCGTTCGTTTCCGGCGTCATATCCGGGTCGAGAATTCCCGCCTCTTGCGGCGCCGCTCTGACGACAATGATATCGAGATCGTCGACGAGATTCCGGTTGTGAACGACAGCGAACTCTTCGCAGCGCAACGCGTATTGTTCGCCGACGATGACGGCGCCGTCCGCGGGCTGATGCGAGCTCTGCTCGCCGATATCGGCGTCGGCCACATCCAGATCGCCAAATCCGGTCAGGAAGCGCTGGACATGGCGCGAAGCTTCGATCCCACGATTCTGATCTCCGACTGGCACATGCAGCCGATGGACGGGTTGGAGCTGCTCACGCAGATCCGCACCGGTGGCACGCACCTGTCCAGCAATACGCGGATCATTTTCCTGACGTCACAGAACGGTGTGAAGGAGGTTCGCCAGGTTATCCGCCGCGGTGTCGACCACTTCCTCATCAAGCCCTTCACTCAGGAAGTCATCTCCCGTGCCATCATCAAGGTGGTCCGGCGCGACTGAGGCGCTAGGACCGTTGGCGGTCCAGACCGTTCCAGATGTCGCGGATCTGGTCGGGAAGGGAGATCGGGTCAAACGGTTTGAGGATCGTGGCCTGGGCCCCGGCAGCCTTGTACTGTTCGACCTCGTGGGCCTGGGCCTTCGCGGTCATAAACACGACCGGTACACCCTGAAGCGCGTCATCGCTCCGTATACGGGCCAGCACTTCCAGGCCGTTCATGCCCGGCATCATCATGTCCAGCATGACAAGTTGCGGCGCAAAGCCGGAAAGCCCGGCCAGGGCTGCCGGCCCGTCGGAAAAAATCGTTACCTTGAAACCGCCGATATCGGTCAGGGCCAGTTCGATAATCGCCTGGATGTCTGCATCGTCTTCAACGCAGGCGATACGGGTCAGTTCGGCCATGCCCGGCCTCCTGTTGCTTTTGGGTTTTTGAAGGTGGTGGCGAGTTCCTGAACGATCCGGGATTTCAGCTCGTCGAGTCCGATCTTGGACTTCACGTAGGCACCGCGGACGAAAGGCCAGTCATCGCGGGTTTCAAATTCCGTCACCGAGTAGACGATCACTGGCGGTGGTTTGCCGGCAGAAGACGCAAGGCGTTCAAGCAGGGTCTGGCCAGGCTGGTCCGGCAGTTCCAGATCGAGCAGGACGAGGTTGTAGTCTTCTCTGGCCAGCAGCGCGTCGGCCTGCTGCCGGGTGCTGGCGACTTCTACAAGCGCGATCTCGGCGAAAGCGTGACGCACCAGGCTCGCCGTGTCGGGATCGTCCTCGACATACAAGATGCGCGGTGCGAGGGCGTCACTCCGCCCGGACATGACCCTGTCAGCCGGTAAATCCGTGGCTTCAGGCAGCATGACCTCGAAACAGGCACCACCCTCCTGGCGATTGCTGACGGAAATATTTCCTCCATGGGCTTTCATGATGGCCTTGGAGATAGCGAGGCCCAGCCCGGTTCCTCCCTTTGCCCGGGTGTCGCTGGCATCGACCTGGGTAAAGCGATCGAAGATACGTTCGTGTTGGTCTTGCGGAATACCGGGGCCCTGGTCGGATACTGTCACGCGGACCTGTCCGTCCGCCCGAACAGCTTTTACCGTAACTTTCCCTTCGTCAGGAGAGAATTTGGCGGCATTGGAGAGCAGATTGGTCAGGACCTGAATGAAGCGGTCGGAGTCCGCGTTCACATCCGCCATGTCGCTCTCATCGACGAATTCCGCCGAAATGCCGGACCGGTTCGGGTCGGACCAGCACTCCTCCAGCGCACGCTGGATGAGAAGGGAGACCGGCTGACGGCGTGGCGTCATCTCGATCTTTCCGGACTCTACTTTCTCGATGTCCAGGAGGTCGTTGATCAGCCGCACCAGCCGGTCGCCACTGCTCTGGGCGATATCGAGCAACTGGCGGGCCTTGTCCGACAGGTCGCCGTACCGGCCGGAACGCACCAGGCCGAGCACCCCCATGATCGAGGTTAGCGGGGTGCGCAATTCGTGCGACACGGTCGAAACGAATTCCGACTTCATGGTCTCGGCACGCTTGCGCTCGTCGATGTCCAGGATGGTGCCGATAAAACGCACAGGGTTGCCAGCTTCATCCCAAACAGCCTGGCCGGTTCCCAGGAACCAGCGGTAGGACCCGTCCTTGAGGCGGAGCCGGGCCTCCTGTTCATACGTTGCGCCAGTTTTCAGGTGCCGCCGGATGACCGTTGTCACGGAGTCCTTGTCATCGGGGTGGAGGCGCTCCAGGAAGCCGGACGCCGAGGCCGGAACCTCGCCAGGCTCGTAACCCAGAAGGCGATAGTGCTGATCGGACCAGAGCTGGGTGTCCTGAGACAGGTCCTGCCAGTCGGAAATGCCGACGCCGGACCCCGAAACTGCCAGCCCAAGGCGCTCCTCGCTGACCCTTAGATCGGCCAGCACCGCCTGACGGCCCAGCTCATTGCCCAGCCAGGTGGAGACCAGCTCGATAATTTCCCGGTCGCGGCGGGTGAAGGCTTCCGGGCGGGGCGCCGGGCTGGAAAAATTGAGCGTGCCGTAGCGCTCGCCATTCACGATCAGAGGAACACCGATATAGGCTTCCAGGCCGAAGGTCTTGTAGCAGGGGTGGTTCCTGATTTCGCTCTGAGCGACGTGGTTGAAAGCCTGGGCTTCATCGGCACGAAGGACGTGCCAGCAATATGTGCTGCCCAGATCGAACGCTGTGCCCGGTGCGATCTCATCATTCGGACACGCTGCGTGCTGCACTGTGTACGTATCTCCCTTGATCTTCGCGAGAAGGCCGAACTCCATGCCGAAATAGGCCGTGGTTTCACCCAAAACGCGCTGAACTTTCTCGCTATGCGAAAGGGACTGATCCATCAGGAGGTGCCAGATGCGGTCGCGGAACACCTCGGACTCGCGTTCTTCGGTGATGTCGCGGAAAATACCGAAAATTGCGGCGGGTGACCCGTCTGCACCGACCCGGCATTCCCCGCGTGAGGCGACCCACCGGACTGTACCGTCTGGCGCAACGATACGGCGTTCGAAGTCGAACATTTCCTGATTGTCGAGTGCACGTTGAACGCATGCGGCGACGTAGTCCCGGTCATCGGGGTGGTAGGCGTCTATGCCTTCGGCGAGCGTTGGCGTGTAGCTCGCAGGGTCGCGGCCGTGAATCCGGTAAACCTCATCTGACCAGTAGACGGTTTCCGCTTCCAGATCGACGAACCAGTGACCGATCTTGCCGATGCTTTCTGTAAGCTCCAGCCAATCGGATTTGCGCCGGTACTGTTCAGAAGTTTCGCGCTGCTGTGTGATATCCTGCGAAAAGCAGAAGTGCCCGGCCAGGTGGCCGTCTGCGTCGTGTTCGGCGATCATGGTGACGCGTTTGTGGAAGACGCTTCCGTCCGGCTTTATACCCCGGGCGTCGCGTACCACTTTCCCCGTCTCACACATTTCCGCATAGGCGGCCTCTAGCATGGGCAAATCGCCGGGATGCACCGTGATGTCCCAAGTCTTGCCGACCATATCCTCCGGCGTGCGGCCGGCGATCTCGGCATAGCGCGGATTCACATAGATATACCGGCCCTCGGTATCGATAGTAGAGGCACCTTCGATGGCGTGCTCCATCGCCCTTTGCATAAGGGCGGTATTGGGCTGTGCGGACATCTTTTTGTGCGTCGTGTTCTTTTTGCTCATAACGCTCTCGCCAACGTGAAGGGGCAAACAGACCGGTTGCCGGCGGGCCTAGCGGCCGGCAAACGAGACATTGCGCGTCTCGATATCCGACCAGACAGGAAGCCGGAAGTGGAAGGTCGTTCCGGCGCCTTCGGTTGTGTCGAAGCTCACGCTGCCGCCGAAAGCTTCCAGAAGGTTCTTGGTGATGTGCAGACCCAGCCCCGTTCCACCGACCTTGCGCGTTGCCGAACTGTCGGCCTGGGCGAACCGCTCGAACACCTTGGCACGGAAGTCTTCCGGGATGCCCGGACCGCTGTCGGACACCGAAACGCGAACCTGACCGTTATCGCCGCGAGCGGTGCGGACGATCACGGTGTCGCCCTTGGGGGAGTACTTCGCGGCGTTCGACAGGAGGTTCACCAGCGCCTGGTTGAACCGGTTCGGGTCGACTTCGATCGAGGCATCTTCACTGTCCAGCTCCAGCTGGAACTGAACGCCGTATTGTTCCGCCAGACCCAGATGCCGGTCGACGATGTCCTTCACAAGCCTGTCGGTTTCGAGCACTTCGAACCGGTATTCCATCCGGCCGGCCGCAATTTTCTCAAGGTCGAGAATATCGTTGACCAGATGGGCCAGCCGATCACAGGAATTGCGGGCCATGGAGAGGAAGGACCGTGTCTTGCCGTCGATCTCCGCATCGCCGAGGCGGTGTTCCAGTAGGCTCAGCGAGCCGTGGATCGAGGTTAGAGGGGTGCGCAATTCATGGTTCACCGTGGAGATGAACTCGTCCTTCATCGTCTCCATCTGCTTGCGCTCGGTGATGTCCCTTATCAGCCCGCAAAAATAAGCCTCGTCTCCCAGCAGCATTTCACTGACTGTCAGCTCCAACGGGATCGTCTCGCCCGTTTTTGTGCGCCCTGGCACCTCAACGGTTTGCCCGATCACAGTCCTTGTCCCGGTGGCCCGGTAGTTTGCCATGATGTCGTCATGCCGCTCACTGATCTCCTGCGGCATCAGAACGCGCACGTTCTGGCCGATCAATTCGTGCGGCTCGTATCCGAAAATACCGCATAAAGCCGGATTGGCAGTCGTGATCGTGCCGTAGCGGTCGATGACGACCAGGCCGTCCGCGACATTGTCGAAAACCGTTTTCATGGTCAGCTCGCTGGCTTCCAGATCACGGGACATGTCCGCGAAAGCGCGAGCCAGATCGCCGACCTCGTCGCGGCTTTCGATGGGAAGGTCGATTGTGCCGCGTTTCTGGCCGAACTGGCGTACCGCGTCGGTCATCATGCGCAGCGGCCGCGTTAGCCCTCCGGCGAATAGGAGAGTGGCAAGAATGCTAAAGGCGACCAGGATGGCAGCTATCCCGACGCTCTGGGTTCGCAGGTTGAGTGCGCCGGCCAGCATCTGTTCGGTCGCCTGACCGACAAACACGTCAAGGGAAAGGCCGTCCTCGCTATCGGACCTGTGCACGATATCCGACGCATAGCTCACCGCGCCGATCTGGAAAGTTTGCCCGTCTGCATTCCGGCTGAGAACAGGGTGGCTTTCGTAGTCCGGCTCAAACCGAAAATGGATACCGTCTATTCCGGTGCCGGGCTCGTAGACCGCGAAATCCCCATCCTGTGTGGACAGAATGGTCCGGTGTCGTGGTGCCAGCTCCTCCAGCATTTCGCGGACGAGCGTCTCGTAGTCGAGATTGATGACAAGCATGCCGAAGCGCTCACCGTCATGGGTGAAGACCGGTATGACCGTGCGCATGGTCGGTGTGACGCGAGGGTCGATCGCGCCGTGTTCTCTGTTGAGCGAGATGCGGGTGGACAGAGCATCGCCGAATGGCAGCGTCGCGCCAACGGCGAAGTAAGGCTCTTCGCCCTTCTCCTGAAGATCTTCCGTGGTGACGGGATCAAAGCCGAGGGGAGTCCTGTTAACCCGGACGAGTTCCCGGCCATTGTCCGCAAGACCGATCAGCCGCACCTGCGTGTATTCCGGGTGGGCCGCCATCAGCGCCGTGAAGATGCGTTCCAGACGCGAGCGCCAGAGTTCCGTGGTCGAGCCGTCGAGCGGGTCGACGCCGCCATTCTCGGCCGCCCGCGCCAACCCCTCGATGGGCGGCGTAAAGCTGACGATCTCCGCATTCTGGTGCGTCACGCGGAAGGCTTCGCTCATGCGGCCGGCAACCACGCGTGCTTCGGCCTGAAGATCGGTGAGCCCGTTTTCCTCGGCCATCCGGACCGACTGCATGTAGCCAGCAACACCCACAAAGAGGGCCGTCAGGAAAGTGATCGTGCCGACTAGCAGCGTGATCTTGCCGCGCAGGGACAGCATCCCTTCGGGGAGGTGTGTTTTCATCGGTCAGGGCTCCGCTCGTGGACAGCACAGAGACGACCGCACCCCAACGGCACGAAATCGACGACAGCATTAGTTGCCGTCGACAACTTTTATGGGGTTAACCAGCCGGAGTGTGGGCGGAATATATTATGAGGGATGGTCGTTGAACCCGGGTGCATCCGTGCCAAGAAAATTCGGTGAGTCCTTCGGAAGAACAGGCCAAAACCAACCCTCCCAATGCCAACCCAAGACTCCCTGTCTACACGGCTCCAGCGCCTCGCACACGGTGCAACAGACAGCTCTGAACAGGTCGCCCGCACGATATGGGAGCCTCTCCCTCTTGGCTGAATTTCTATCGCACACCCCGCCTAGCATCGGCGCCAGCATCTATGCGTAGCGGCTCGGCCGATATAGCTGTTTTGCAGTGATCAGGTGCTCGATATGGGGCATCGCCCAATGCCCATTTGTACCACATTTTGTACCGACGATGCAGAAAAACCGCCTTGAAATCCAATAAATTATGGATTTCTCGACCTTTAGCAGGGGAGTGGCGGAGAGGATGGGATTCGAACCCACGATACGCTTTTGACGTATACTCCCTTAGCAGGGGAGCGCCTTCGACCACTCGGCCACCTCTCCACGTGCCGGTTTAAAGGGCCCGGGGCGGGGCATCAAGTGCGAGGTGCGGCTGGCGTGCATCCCAGCGCACTTCGAGCTTGGATCGCCTTGAAGGTGCCGTTGACAATCAATCAATTCTGGATTGACTCGCTTTCCCCTGACGCGCGAAGCTTTCGGTCTTCGTAATCGTGAGGAGGGATATCATGTTGAAGACGCGTCTTGGCATTCTGGCATCCATGATCGTGGCGGCAGGACTGGGTGCTGCGGCGTTCGCCGACGGAGCTGAAGCACCTGAGCAGACAAACATCTCCAGCCCCGAACCGGCCGTGTTCGCCGGTGAGCCGGTGAAGATCACGACGGTGCAGCACCGTTTGTCTGCCCGGGACATCGACGCCATCCTGACGGAGGCCGGCCGGGACTCTCTGCTGCCGGACAATTGCTGGTACCAGTATTCGCCCTTTACCGGCGAGTGCATTGCCGTGATCTGCGAAGTCGGCGGCGTCTGGGAAATCATGCCCGGCGATTGCGACGACTATTGATCGCACAGAACCCGGAACGAAGAAGGGGCGCGCCCGGTGGCGCGCCCCTTTGTCGGTATTGCGATATGGACTACGGCCGGGAGGCTAGAAAAATGCCTGCAGTCCCGTCTGAGCACGGCCCAGGATGAGGGCGTGCACGTCGTGGGCACCTTCATAGGTGTTGACCGTTTCCAGGTTCACCATGTGGCGGATCACCTGGTATTCCTCGGAAATCCCGTTGCCGCCATGCATGTCGCGGGACATGCGGGCGATATCCAGCGCCTTGCCGCAATTATTGCGTTTGACGATGGAGATCATCTCCGGCGCGGCCGCGGCTTCGTCCATCAGCCGGCCGACGCGCAGGCTGGCCTGCAGGCCGAGCGAGATCTCGGTCATCATGTCGGCGAGCTTTTTCTGGTAGAGCTGGGTCTGGGCGAGGGGGCGGTTGAACTGCTTACGGTCCAGCCCGTATTGCCGCGCCGCATGCCAGCAGAATTCCGCCGAGCCCATGGCGCCCCAGGAAATGCCGTAGCGGGCGCGGTTGAGACAGCCGAACGGGCCTTTCAGGCCCGAGACATGCGGCAGCAGCGCATCTTCGCCGACTTCCACGCCGTCCATCACGATCTCGCCGGTGATCGAGGCGCGCAGGGAAATCTTGCCGCCGATCTTGGGCGCGGAGAGACCCTTCATGCCCTTGTCGAGCACGAAGCCGCGGATCTTGCCGTCATGGGCTTCCGACTTGGCCCAGACGACGAAGACGTCGGCGATCGGCGAATTGGAAATCCAGGTCTTCGAACCGGTCAGGCGGTAGCCGCCCTCGATCTTTTCCGCCCGGGTCTTCATGCCGGCCGGGTCGGACCCGGCATCCGGCTCGGTCAGGCCGAAACAGCCGATCCATTCGCCCGAAGCGAGCTTGGGCAGGTATTTCTGACGCTGCTCTTCCGAGCCATAGGCATAGATCGGATACATCACCAGCGAGGACTGGACTGACATCATCGAGCGATAGCCCGAATCCACGCGCTCGACCTCGCGCGCCACCAGGCCGTAGGCGACATAGCCCAGACCGGCGCCGCCATATTCTTCCGGCAGGGTGCAGCCCAGAAGACCCTGTTCGCCCATCTCGCGGAAAATGGCCGGGTCGGTCTTTTCCTCGCGGAAAGCCTCGATGACGCGCGGCTGCAGCTTTTCCTGGGCGTAGGCGTGTGCCGTGTCGCGGACCAGGCGTTCTTCCTCGGTCAGCTGATCGTCGAGGCGGAACGGATCCTGCCAGTCGAAACCGGCCAGATCGGGTGCATCCTTGGCCTTGATGGCGGGTCTGTCGTTCATGGCTCGTCCGTCCCCTTGTGGATGTCGGCTCCTCCTTGCGAGAAGTCCGGTTTGCGCTTGTCGAGGAAGGCGCGATAGCCCTCCTTGAAATCCGCACTGGTAAAGGCATTGGCGAACCAGGCGCGGGTTTCGTCCGTGTCGTGGTCCTGGCCCTCCAGGACGCGTGAAATCATCTTCTTGGTGTATGTGGCGGACAGGGGCGACATGTCCAGAAGACGCGTGCAGTAGGCGCGCGTTTCCGGCTCCAGCCGCGCCGGTTCGAACCGGCGGTCGAGAAGGCCGGCGCTTAGCGCTTCGGCTGCGTCCAGCTGGCGCGCGGAAAACAGCATGTCCTTCGCCATCGATCCGCCGACGGCGTCGACCAGCCGTTTGGTGTCGTTGAACGGGTAGAGCAGCCCCATCTTGGCGGGCGTGATGGCGATGCGGGCCGTGTCGTCGGCAAAGCGCAGATCGCAGGCCAGGGCCAGGCCGCAGCCGCCGCCGATGCAGGCGCCGCGGATCATCGCGATAGTGGGATGGGGGAATTCGGCCAGCGCATCGAGGGCGCGGGCGATGCTGGCCGAATAGGCCTCGCCGCGCTCGCGCGTGGCGTAGATATCCTCGAACTCGGAAATGTCGGCGCCGGAGGCAAAATGATCGCCCTGGCCGCGCACGATCAGCACGCGGCAGCGCTCGGCCAGCGTGTCGAGCAGGTCCGGCAGACCGGCCCACATGGCTTCGGTAAAGGCGTTGCGCTTGCCCGGGCGGTTGAGCACGAGTTCGGCGATATCGCCATCATGCCGGATCAGGAGCGGTTCGGTTTCCATCGGGCCCGTTGCAGTCGATAAGGAGCACCGCCGGACGGCGGCTTTGTACTGGCTTGCAAACCAGCTTAAACCGGCTCACGGGGGAGTTGAAATGTGCGGGCTGCGTTTTGCGCGAGCGCCGCACATCTTGCCGGGGAGGGCAGGATGAACGGGGACAATCTGATCGTTCTGGCGACGCTGGTCGCCTACAAGCTGGTCCTTGTCGGCGTCGGTGTCTGGGCCTCGCGGCGCAATCGCACCGAGGGCGATTTCTTCCTGGCGAGCCAGGGGCTGGGTGCCTGGGTGGCGGGCCTGTCCTATGCCGCCTCGACATCCTCGGCCTGGGTGCTGCTGGGCTTTTCCGGCTTTGTCTACGCCAGCGGGCTCTCGGCGCTGTGGATGGTACCGGGGATCTGGGGCGGTTATGTCGCCGTCTGGCTGTTCTTCGGCCGCCGCTTGCGGGCTGAAACCGCCGAGCGTGGCCATGTCACGCCGACGGATTTCCTGACGGCCGGGCTGGCGGATCGTTCCCGCGCGCTGATCGGCATACTGGCGTCGGTCTTCATCCTGTTCTGCTTTATCTTCTATATCGCGGCCCAGTTCGGCGCTGCCGCGGTCGCCTTCGAGACCCAGTTCGGGCTGGGTGTCACCGAATCCGTTCTGATCGGCGCAGCCATCGTCCTGCTCTATTCGCTGCTTGGTGGTTTCTGGGCGGTCAGTGTCACCGACATGCTGCAGGGCGCGCTGATGGCCGTGGTTGCCGTGGCGCTGCCCGTGACGGCGCTGATCGCCGCGGGCGGTTTCGGCGGCATTGCCGATGCGCTCTCGGCCAGCGCACCTGAAGGCTATCTCGACATCACCGGCGGGCATGCGGGCTTCGTGCTGATCGGATTTGTCCTCGGCGTGTGGGGTGTGGGCGTCAATGCGATGGGCCAGCCGCAGCTGATCTCGCGCCTGATGGCGGTGAAGGACGAGCGCGCGCGTATGCGCGGCTTCACCATTGCCATTGTCTGGGCGATCGCCGTGTTCACCGGCATGACGATACTGGGCCTGGCCGGACGGGCCATTGTTGGCGGGGCCGCCGATGGCGAGGCTCTCTTCTACACACTGGCGGACCAGCTCCTGCCGCCGGTCCTGGCCGGTCTGGTGATCGCGGCCGTCCTGTCGGCGGTGATGTCGACGGTCGACTCGATCCTGCTCTCGGCTTCGGCCGCCGTCTCCCACGACATGCGCCTCTCGCGGCGCTTTGCCGGCAAGGAAGTGCTGGTTTCGCGCATCGTCATGGCGGTAATTGCCGGTGTGGCCGTCTGGATGACGTTGAGCCTGCCGGCGACGATCTTCGCGCGTGTGCTCTTTGCCTGGTCGGCCCTGGGTGCCGCCTTCGGTCCGATCATCGTGGTACGGGTTCTGGGCCTGGAGCCGAAAGCCTGGGCCATCGGGACGGCAATGTGTCTGGGCTTCGGGCTGACGGTATTCTTCAACGCCCTGGGGGCCATCGGCGCAGACAGCCTGTCGGGTGTCATGGCAATGCTGGGCGACTGGGCGAGGGCGCCCGGAGATCCGGCCGAGCGCATCCTGCCCTGGCTGCCGGCGCTGGCGGTGTTGTGGTGGGGATCGCGCCAGACTGCGACACCGTGAACCTTGACCTTTGGCGCGGTCTGTAACACCTCCCCGGCATGATTGCTGAACTCGGGCAGTTTGCCCTGATCCTGGCCTTTGCGGTGGCGCTGGCCCAATCCGTCCTGACTTTCATCGGGCTGCGCACCGCAGACCCGGCGATACACGGTTTCGCGCGCGCCGGATCGATCGCGCAATTCGTGCTGATGCTGACGGCCTTTGCCTGTCTGGCCGTGCTGTTTGCCGTGTCGGACTTTTCTGCCCTGGTGGTCGCGGAGAATTCCCATACCGACAAGCCCTTCCTCTACAAGCTGACCGGCGTGTGGGGGAATCACGAGGGCTCGATGCTGCTCTGGGGCCTGATCCTGACGGCCTACACGGCCGCGCTGGCCCTGTCGGCTAAGCCGGTCGAGGCGCGGCTGGTTTCGCTCACCTTTGCGGTCCAGTCGCTGGTGACGGCGGCGTTCACGGCCTTTCTCCTGTTCACCTCCAACCCGTTCGCCCGGCTCTGGCCGTCTCCGTTGAACGGGCAGGACCTCAATCCGCTGCTGCAGGACCCCGGTCTCGCCTCGCACCCGCCCATGCTCTATGCCGGCTATGTCGGCTTCTCGATCACCTTCTCCTTCGCCGTGGCGGCCCTGATTGAGGGACGGGTGGATGCGCGCTGGGCGCGGATCGTGCGGCCCTGGGCGCTGGCGGCCTGGAGCTTCCTGACGGTCGGTATCGCGCTGGGTGCGGCCTGGGCCTATTACGAGCTGGGCTGGGGCGGCTGGTGGGCCTGGGACCCGGTCGAGAACGCCTCGCTGATGCCCTGGCTGGCCGGCACGGCCTTCATCCATTCCCTGCGCGTCATGGAAAAGCGCGACACGTTGAAAGCCTGGACGATCCTGCTGGCGTTGATGACGTTTTCCCTGTCGCTGGCTGGCACCTTCCTGGTGCGGTCCGGCGTGCTGACCTCGGTCCACGCCTTCGCGGTGGATCCGGAGCGCGGCGTTTTTATCCTGGGCATACTGATCGCGGTGATCGGCGGGTCGCTGGCGCTCTACGGATTGCGGGCCTCGCATCTCAAGCCGACCGGCGTGTTCTCCGAAGTCAGCCGCGAAAGCACGCTGCTGATCAATAATCTCTTCATCGGTGCGGCCTGCGCGCTGGTCTTCTTCGGCACTTTCTATCCGCTCTTCATCACCACCGTGTCGGACGAGACGATCACCGTCGGCGCGCCCTTCTTCAACGCCACCTTCAATCCGATGATGGGCGTGTTGCTCATTCTGGTTCCGGTGTCGGGCATGCTGGCCTGGAAGCGCGGCAAGCTGAAACCGGTTTTGCGCAAGCTGATGCCGGCCCTGGTGGCGGCACTGGCTGTAGGCGTGCTGGCACTCTGGATCGCCGACCGCACCCGGATCGCCGGCGCGCTGGGCACGGCGCTGGCCGTGTGGGTGGGGATTGGCGTGCTGATCGATATCGCCCAGCGCCTCAAGCTCGGCGACATCCCGCTGAAAGCCTCGCTGTCCCGGGCGATAAACCTGCCGCTGGGTATCTGGGGCATGGCGGTGGCGCATTTCGGTCTCGCCATCACCGTCTTCGCCATCACCGGCGTCAGCGCCTGGAAGCAGGAGACGAGCGCCTTCCTGATGCCGGGCCAGAGCCTGCAGATCGCCGGCTATACCGTCGAGCTGGACGATGTCCGACGCTTCGACGGCGCGAATTATGTGGCCGAGGAGGGGCGTTTTGCCATCTCCCGCGGCCAGCGCGATCTGGGCGAGCTGGTGGCCGAGCGCCGCTTCTATCCGGTGCGCCAGATGTCGACGACCGAGAGCGCCATCCGTACGCGCGGCACCGGCGATCTCTACATCTCCTTCGGTGAGCCGTCGCGCGAGCGCGGCTGGCCTGTTCACGTCTATATCTATCCCTTCGCGATGTGGCTGTGGATCGGCTCGGCGATCCTGACCCTGGGCGGTGTTCTGTCGATCGCGGATCGCGGGCGGCGATCGCTGACAGCGCGCAAGCCGGCGGATACGGCCGAGACCGCGCAGGAGGCCTCGGCATGAAACGGCTCTTCCTCTTCCTGCCGCTCGCCCTGTTCGCCGTGATGGCGGCGTACTTTGCACTCGGGCTGCGCGAGAATCCGGGCGAGATCCCCTCCCAGCTGATCGATCGCGAACTGCCGGTCTTCGATCTGCCACCGATCCAGGGGCATGAGACCGGGCTGGCGAGTGAGGACCTGGCGGGCGAGGTGAGCCTCCTCAATGTGTTCGGCTCCTGGTGTCCGCCCTGTGCAATCGAGCACCCGATGCTGATGCAGATCAGCCGCTCGGGCGTGGTGCCGATCTATGGCATTGACTGGAAAGACCCGCCGGGCGCCGGCACGCGCTGGCTCGAGCGCAACGGCAATCCCTATGTCCGTATCGGCAATGATGCCGAGGGCCGCGTGGCGATCGATCTGGGGATCACGGGTGCGCCGGAAACCTTCATCATCGACCGGGCCGGGCGCGTGCGTTACCGCCATGTCGGGGTGATCACGGAAGACGTCTGGGAGGGCACGCTGCTGCCGCTCGTCGAACACCTGCAGGCGGAGGACATGCCATGAGGCAGATGCTTGCCGCCATGCTCGCCGGACTGATGCTGGCCGGCAGCGCCCTTGCATCGCCGGGGCCGGAAGAACGCATGGAAGACGCTCAGCTGGAAGCCCGTGCGCGGGCGCTCTACGACCAGCTGCGCTGCGTGGTCTGCCAGAGCCAGAGCATCGACGATTCCAACGCGCCGCTCGCCGCCGACCTGCGCGCCGTGGTGCGCGAGCGTCTGCTGGCGGGTGACAGCGACGCCGAGGTGAAGGCCTATCTGCAGGACCGCTACGGCGACTATGTGCTGATGCTGCCGCCGGTGCAGGGCAATACGATCGCGCTCTGGCTGTTCCCCCTGGTCGTGCTTGCTGGCGGCGGGATCGCCATCCTTGTCTTTGTGCGCGGCCAGCGCCGGACCATGATGGCCGGTGATGATACGGGCGAGGGCGATGAGGCCCGTGCCCGCACCCTCTCCGACGAGGAGGGCCTGTCATGATCTGGTTGCTCATCGCCGTGATCGCCACGCTGGTGGCGCTGGGCCTGATCCTGCCGGTCATGCGACGCGACACCATGGATGCGGCGTCCGGACTGAGCGTGTTTTCCGGCCAGCGCGAGGAGTTGCGCCGCGATGTGGATCTCGGCCTGGTCGAGCCCGGCGAAGCCCGTGCTGCGGAGCTCGATATCCGCCGCCGTGAACAGGCCGCGCTGGAACACTCCGGCGACGTAGCAGCGAAGCCCAGCCCGCGGCTGCGTCTGGCGATCATCATCGCCAGCATGGTCACCGTCATGGGAGCGGTTCTGATCTACATGCAGATCGGGTCGCCACAGCTCGCAGGCCGGGCTGCGCCGGCGCCGATGGCGGACATTCCGGACGAGATGCAGGCCGTGCTGGATGAAGTGGATGCACTCGCCGCCGACCTGATGGCCAATCCGGACGATCCGCGCGGCTGGGCAGTGCTGGGCCAAGCCTATCTCACGCTCGGACGGTTCGACGAAGCCGCGATCGCTTTCGAGAACGCGATCAACGGGGCGCCCGACAGCGCCTATCTGTTCTCTTCTTTGGGCCAGGCCTATCTGTTTGCCGAAGGGGGCGAGATGTCGCCGCGCGCGAGAGAGGCGTTTTCGCGAGCACTCGACATCGATCCGCAGGATGTCCGCGCTCGCTTTTTCCTGGCCGAGGCGCTTTATCAGGATGGCGCGCGGGACGAAGCCATCCGGGCATGGCAGGCAATGCTGGACGAAGCGCCGGAAGACGCAGGCTACCGGTCAATGCTGGAAACGCGCATCCGGGAAGCCGAAGCGCAGGACGCTGCGGCGACTGACGCCAACTAGCTGACGTCCTGTCCCGTAGCGTTCTGGTTCAACCAGACATCCCGATTGGGGTGATCGCTCTGGGCGGGGCGGTCGTCTTCGCTGCGGGCCCATTTGACGAACAGGGCGAGTTGCCGCTCGGCTTCGAGGTAGACGTGATCCGGCACCGTTGTGCGCGCCGCGACGTCGTCGCGCACGGATTGCGGAAAGCTCATCGCCATCGCAGCAGCCCCGACAGTTCCGGCCAGAAGCAGCAATCCACCTTTCATAACGTCCCCCACAGGAATCGAACAAAGAGTATCCTTACGAAAACGTAAGAATGAGTATGGGTCTATCCCGAGAAACGATAAATCGGACGAAGAAGTATTCTTTTTTGAAGGGATCCGGCATCCGGTACGTGTGCGCGACGGTTCGCCACACACGACCTAATAAAGCATCACTCAACACTGCTTCTGTTTTCCGGCCCGTTTGCTATCTTGTTGATGGGCAAGGATGTACGGCGGGTTCTGGACCCGCCGGGATAGTGTTATGACAGAGTTCAAGACGGGCTTGCCGGCCGAAACGCTTGCGCAAGCGCAGGAGCTGGTTCTGGCGCTTGTAAAAGACAGTGCGGATGCCGGCCGGGATCACGATCTGGCTGTTCGGCGCCTTTTGACGCGCACTGTAGACTATTTCGGAGTCCAGGCCGGCTTTGTCAGCGAGATTTTCAACGGAATTGCAACGGTCGAGACGGTCGCGGGCGAGGCTGGCGAGATCGCGCCGGGCGCTGCTGTACCGATTGCCGGCGCCCCCTGCGAACAATCCATGCAAAGCGAGCGGCCCGTCGTGTTGACGCGGCCGGATGATGAAGCGGTGCTGGCGCGTCTCCCGGTTGACGGTCTGGCGACGTATATCGGCGCGCGGCTGCTGGCCGGCGGCCGGGTGCACGGAACGGTCTGCCTGGTTTCGCCTGAAGCGCGCGCCGGCGGCTGCAGTGCCGTCGAGCTGGGCGTGTTCGAGACGGCGGTGGCCCTGATTGGCCAGCATGTGGCGTTGCGGCGGGCGGACGAGCGGTACGATCTGGCCATGCGGGGCTCGAATGCCGGCTTCTGGTATCTCGACGTGCGGCGAGGAGAGATGACCCTGTCGCCGCGTTTTATCGAGATCATGGGGCTGGACGCGACGATGACGACCATGTCCCTCGACCGTTTTCTGTCCCATGTTCACCCGGATGACGAGGCAGCCGTGGAGGCTGCGATTGTGCGGCATTTCGCTGAGCCTGTGCCGTTCGATGCCGAACACCGCATGAACCGGCCGGACGGTCGCAGCGTCTGGGTGCATGCGCATGGCGATTCGCTGCGCGGAGCGGACGGGCGCCCGGTCCGGATGGCAGGCTCGGCCCACGACATTTCGGATCGCCGCGCTGCCGAGGAGATGGCGGCCGCGCATGCCGAGGCGCTGAAGGCCTCCAATGCCGAGCTGGAGCGCTTTGCCTATGTCGCCTCGCACGACCTGCAGGAACCCTTGCGCAAGGTTCGTGCTTTCGGCGATCTCCTCCATCGCGACTATTCCGGCCGGCTCGATGCCCGCGGCCACAAACTGCTCGACACGATGATCGATGGGGCGGGGCGGATGCAGAAACTGATCCAGGACCTGCTGAGCTATTCGCGGTCGGCCCATGTCGCGATGTCCACGCAGGTACTGGATATGGAAAAGCTCGTTCTGGACGTGGCCAGCGATTTCGAGCTGGCACTGGCTGAAACCGGCGGCACGATCTGCTGGGACCTGCCGGGCCGGCTGATGGCCGATCCGGTTCTGATGCGCCAGCTCCTCGCCAACCTTATCGGCAATGCGGTGAAATACCGGGACCCGGACCGGCCGCAACGGATCGAATTGTCGCTGGTGAATGACGAAGCCGGGAACGCAGTCCTGAGCGTTTGCGATAATGGAATCGGGTTTCCGCCCGAGCATGCGACGCGCATTTTCGAGATATTCACCCGTTTGCATTCGCGCGGCGACTATCCCGGTACAGGGGTCGGTCTGGCCCTGTGCCAGCGTATCGCCGAGCGTCATGGCGGACGCATCTGGGCAGAGGGGCGGCCGGGCGAGGGCGCAGCCTTCCGCGTCCATTTGCCGACCACGGAGCAATAATTGAAAACCGTACTGCGGGCATTCCGAGATTGACCCGGCGCGCCGCAATGCGGACATTCCTCGTGACGAGTCCCTCCGGGGGCCCCACTTATCGATGAGTAGACCCCATGAATCTTGACCAGCGGATCCTTTCGCGTTCCGAGGCCATCCTGAAATCCTGGCGTACCCTGAACTGGGCCAGCGCCTTTTCCGCCTTCATCTATCCCGCGCTCGGCGTGGCGATGATGATCACCATGGTCGTGCTCGGCCTGGCGCTGAACGGGCTGACCCTGCACTGGTGGTATGCGCCGCTTTGCCTGGGGGTGATCGGTCTGTCGATCTTCGTGTGCAATCAGGGCATCGGCCCCCTGCACCGGATCTGGCAGCACCGCGCCGGCGAGATCAAATGGCCGGCCCAGGTGATCATCATGTTCAACTGCATCCTGGCGATGCAGGGCTCCTTGAAGGACTGGGTGAACTACCACTCCCAGCACCACCGTTTTGCCGACAAGCCGGGCGATCCGCACAATCCGCTCGAAAGCAAGGCCTGGGCCTGGGTCGGCTGGATCCTGTGGCGCGACGAGAAGGATCTCGCCCGCCCGATGCCGCTCTGGCTCAAGGAAAACGCGGTCGTGCGTTTCGCCGACCGTTTCCACATCACCCTGTCTCTGGTGATGCACCTGATCATTCCCGCGATCATCTATCTCATCGTGGCGCTGAGCGGCGGTTCGCTGATTCTCACCGCGCTGCTGCACGCCAGTGCCGTGATCGGCCGCGCGATCCAGTTCCATGCCACAACGCTGGGCGTGAACGTGTTCGGTCACATGCAAACGCCCAAATGGGTGGACTATCTGCTGGCCCTGCTGACCGGCGGCGAGGCCCTGCATGACCACCACCATGAATTCCCGCAATCCGCGCTGCACCTGCCGCGCAAGGGCATCTGGAACCGGATCGTGGATTACAACGGCACCATGCTGCTGGTCCTGCACCGGCTCGGCCTGGCCAAGAATCTGCAGATTGCACCGCAATTTGCCTAGAGCGGTATCCTGTCGCTGAACGGAAGCCCCGGCCACACGGCCGGGGCTTTTTCGTATCCGGTTTCGCACATGCGTCGGAGCTGGCCTGCGACCAATTTTCCCCTGAAATCGCCGCACAGCCCCATGGACGCCTTGCTGCAACGGCGCTAACGTCTTCGCAAGTGCATCATACCGAATGCTCGAAAACGATCGATAAAGGGGAGAGCATGGCCGATCTAGACGCCTTCCGTGCCGATGTGAGGGATTGGCTCGAAGCCAATTGTCCCGAGGAAATGCGCCAGCCCATCCAGGACGAGGAAGACGTCGTCTGGGGTGGCAGGACGTTCAACTTCACCGAACCGCAAAAACTGTGGCTCGACCGGATGGCCGAAAAAGGCTGGACGGTACCGGAATGGCCTGTGGAATATGGCGGGGGCGGTCTCGACAAGGCACACGCCAAGGTGCTGCGCGAGGAAATGCGCAAGATCGGCGCTCGCGCACCGGTCCAGTCCTTCGGAATCTGGATGCTTGGCCCGGCGCTTCTGAAATACGGCACGCACGAGCAGAAACTGGAACACCTGCCGAAGATCGCCCGCGGCGAGATCCGCTGGGCGCAGGGCTATTCCGAGCCGAATGCCGGCTCCGACCTCGCAGCGCTGATGACCAAGTGCGAGGACAAGGGCGACCATTATCTGGTCAACGGCCAGAAGATCTGGACCTCCTATGCCGACAAGGCCGACTGGATCTTCGTGCTGGTGAGAACCGATTTCCAAGCGTCCAAGCATGAAGGCATTTCCTTCATTCTCGTCGACATGGATCAGCCGGGCGTGACGACCAAGCCGATCAAGCTGATCTCCGGCAAGTCGCCCTTCTGCGAGACCTTCTTCGACGATGCCCGGGCCGAGAAGCACAATCTGGTCGGCGAGCTGAACAAGGGCTGGTCCGTCGCCAAATATCTCCTGACTCATGAGCGCGAGATGATCGGCGGCATGGGCTCAGGCGCGATGCGTCCGATGGGCGATGTCGCGGTGCAGCAGATCGGGCTGAACGAGCATGGCATGCTGGCCGACCCGATCCTGCGGGCCGATGTGGTGCGTGCCGAGATCGACGGTCTGGCCTTCATGTCGACCATGGAACGCGTGGCCGACGAGGCCAAGGCAGGGCAGGGCGTCGGCGCCAATTCCTCGATGCTGAAATACTACGGCACCGAGCTGAACAAGCGCCGCCTGGAGCTGATGATGGACAGCGCCGGTTCGACCGGCCTGGAATGGGATGCCGACGATGACGTCGCCCGCATGTGGCTGCGGTCCAAGGGTAATTCCATCGAGGGCGGCACGTCGGAAGTGCAGCTCAACATCATCGCCAAGCGCATTCTCGAACTGCCGTCTGCTTGAGCCGGGCACCCAAGGAGTAAAACATCATGGCCATGGTGCTGAATGAAGAAGCCGGCATGCTGAAGGATGCCGCCCGGGGTTATCTCTCGACGAGTGCTCCGGTGAGCCAGTTGCGCAAGCTGCGCGACAGCGGCTCGCAAGACGGATTTGACCGCAAGACGTGGGCCGATATGGCGGAAATGGGCTGGACGGGCGTTCTGGTGCCCGAAGCTCATGGCGGCGTGGAAATGGGTCATGTCGCGGCCGGTGTGATCGCCGAGGAAATGGGCCGCACGCTGACGGCGTCGCCCTATATCTCGACCGCCATCATGGGAGCGACCGCGCTGTCGCGTTTCGGATCCGACGGTCAGAAGTCGGAGTGGCTGCCGCGGATCGCAGCCGGCGAGGCGATCACCGCACTCGCCGCCGATGAGGGCCGCAAGCACAACCCGTCCGGCGTGGCCGTTTCCGCCGAGCGCTCGGGCAATGGTTTCAAGCTGAACGGCCGCAAGACATTCGTTGCCGAAGGCCATGTCGCCGACATGCTGATCGTGTCCGCCCGGACTGCCGGCAGCGAAAACGAGGCCGAGGGCATCACGCTCTTCCTCGTGCCGCGGGATGCCGCCGGTGTCACGGTCGAGCGCAAGGACACCGTCGACAGCCGTCATGCGGCCGACATCGTGCTCGACAATGTCGAGGTGACGGCCGACGCCGTTCTGGGTGAGGTCGATAACGGGCTGGGCGCGCTGGAAGCCGTTCTGGACGCGGGCCGGGCCGGTCTGTCGGCCGAGATGTCGGGCTCTGCCCAGCAATGCCTCGACAGCACGGTCGGCTATCTGAAGGAACGCAAGCAGTTCGGCCAGATCATCGGCACTTTCCAGGCGCTGCAGCACCGCGCGGCGCATCTCTATTCCGAGGTCGAGCTGGGCAAGTCGATCGTGCTGAAAGCCCTGCAGACGCTCGATGCGGCGCCGGATCATGCGGCGATGATGGTCAGCGCGGCCAAGGCCAAGCTGGGCCAGGTCGCCCAGCTGGCTGCGCGCGAGGGCGTGCAGATGCATGGCGGCATGGGCATGACCGATGAATTCGACATCGGCTTCTACATGAAGCGGGTCCGCGTGGCCGAGGCGCTCTACGGTGATGCCAATTACCACGCTGACAAGTTTGCCCGCATGCGGAAGTATTGAGGCCGGTCCACCGGGAGGACAAGATGGACTACACGAACAAGGTTGTCGCGATCACCGGTGGTGCGCGCGGCATCGGCCTCGCCATGGCGCAAGCCTTTCATGCCCGCGGCGCGAAGATCGCCTTGGCCGATCTCGAGGGCGCTGAAGAGGCCGCCCAGGCCTTCGGCGGGATCGGTGCGACGGTCGATGTGACCAAGGAAGCCGATATCGCGGCCTTTCTCGACCGCACCGAAGCCGAGCTCGGACCGGTCGATGTCTATGTCTCCAATGCCGGTATCCTGCGCGCCGATGCGCCCAGCTGGGATGCGGCAGGCGCGTCGGACAAGGACTGGCTGGACAGTTTCGAGGTCAATGTTATGGGCGCCGTGCGCGGTGCGCGCCAGGTCTGGCCGCGCATGAAACCGCGCGGCGGCGGCGTGTTCATCCTGGTCGCCTCGGCGGCCGGTCTGCTCGCCCAGATCGGGGCGTCCTCCTACACGGCCAGCAAGCACGCCGCCGTCTCCTTCGCGGAGAGCCTGGCGATCACCCATGGCGATGACGGGCTGCAGGTGGTCTGTGTCTGCCCGCAGGCGGTCCGTACGGCTATGCTGGGCGAGAATTCCTCGGACGGTGGTATTGCTGGCGCCGACGGCGTCGTTGAGCCGTCCGATGTCGCGGCCGAGGCGATTGCCGCGATCGAGGAAAAGCGCTTCCTCGCCCTGCCGCACGCCAGTGTCGCCGGCTATGAGGCTGCCCGCGCGACCCAGCGCGACCGCTGGCTCGGCGGGATGCGGAAATTCCGCCGGATGATGGTTGCCGAGCGCGGCCGGCCGGTCTGACAATTCAACGAGAAACGACAACAGCCAGGACGATAAAGGGGAGTAATGATGGATCTGGGTATGACGGAGCGGGTACGCCCGCTGGTGGAACAGGTTCGCGCGATGATTCGCGACGAGGTGATGCCGCTGGAAGCGGAGTATCACGCGGAGATCGGCAAGGCGGGCGACCGTTTCGCCTTTACCGACCGCCAGACCGAGATCCTGGAAAGCCTCAAGGCAAAGGCGCGCGAGCGCGGCCTGTGGAATTTCTGGCTGACGGGTTCGGATCGCGGCTACGGCCTCACCACGGTCGAGTATGCCTATCTCGCCGAGGAAATGGGCTGGTCGCACCTGGCCGCGGAGACCTTCAACTGTTCCGCGCCGGACACCGGCAATATGGAAGTCATCGAGCGCTACGGGAATGCCGAGCAGAAGAAGAAATGGCTGGAACCGCTGCTCGAGGGCAAGATCCGCTCGGCCTATCTGATGACCGAGCCGGACGTCGCCTCCTCTGACGCCACCAATATCGCCTTCAAGGCCGAGCTGGATGGCGATGAGTGGGTGCTCAATGGCGAGAAGTACTGGGCCTCTGGCGCCGGCGATCCGCGCTGTTCAGTCTATGTCCTGATGACCAAGACCGAGGGTGATGATGCCCCGCGTCACGGCCGCCATTCGCAATTCCTCGTCGAGGCCGGCCTGCCGGGTATCGAGATCCTGCGTCCGATGACCGTGTTCGGCCATGACGATGCGCCGCACGGCCATATGCATATCAAGTTCACCAATGTCCGCGTGCCCAAGGATGCGCTGATCCTCGGCCGTGGCCGCGGGTTCGAGATTTCCCAGGGACGCCTCGGGCCGGGCCGCATCCACCACTGCATGCGGGCCATCGGCCAGGCCGAGCGGGCGCTGGAACTCCTGTGCCGCCGCTCGGTCTCGCGCACCGCTTTCGGCCAGCCGCTGGCCAAGCTGGGCGCCAATCGCGACATCATCGCCGAACGCCGCATGGCGATCGAACAGGCGCGCCTGCTTTGCCTCAAGGCCGCCTGGATGATGGACCAGGGCGACCCGCGCGCGGCTGCGCCGTGGATCTCCCAGATCAAGGTGATCGCACCGCGTGTCGCCCTCGATACCGTCGACGAAGCCATGCAGATGCATGGTGGTACGGGTATCTCCCAGGACACGCCGCTGGCCATGATGTTCACCGGTCTGCGCACGCTGCGCTTCGCTGACGGTCCGGACGCGGTGCACCGCATGGTCATCGCCCGCAAGGAGCTCAAGCGCTACGTCAACGAAACCCTGGAGGGCTGATCATGGCTCAGCGCAAGCAGGCGCCCGCCCGCGCGCAGCTGGAAGCGATTGCCCGCCAGATCACCCAGGCCGAGGAAGTCCTCAATGTTGGCGAAGCCGAGATTCTCGGCGTTCGCCAGCCGGCCTATGTGAACGCGCCGGGCGATCTGCGCTTTCTGCTGATGAAGGCGATGGAGCACGCCGAGAAGGAAGGCGTGATCTTCGAGGATCAGCGCTGGACTTTCGGTGAACTGGTCGGCCGCTCCGTGGCCTTTGCCAATGCCTTGATCCAGCGTCACGGCGTGACACCCGGCACGCGCATCGCCCTGGCGATGCGCAATTCGCCGGAATGGATGGCGGCCTTTCTCGGCATCATCGCCGCCGGTGGTGTCGTGGTTCCGCTCAATGGCTGGTGGACCAGCGAGGAGATGGGTTTCGGCCTGTCCGATTGCGGCGCCAAGATCGTCATTGCCGGAGCCCGGCAGATCGAGCGGCTGCGGCCGCACCAGGCGAGCCTGGGCCTCACACTGATTGCCGGCCGTGGCGAGCTCGACGATGTCGCCGACACGTTCGACGCCATGGTCGCGGCCTGCGCAGGGCAGGAGCCGCCGGCCATCGCCATCGATCCGGACAGTGATTTCGCCATTTTCTATACCTCGGGATCAACGGGCTCGCCCAAGGGCGCCGTGCTCACCCATCGCGGTGCCGTGACGACGATCCTGTCCTTTGCGCTGCTCGGTGCATCCCTGCGCCTGGCCAATAATGACGAGGACTTCACCGAGGGCGATCCGGGTGTGCTGGTGTGCCTGCCGCTCTTCCACTGCACCGGCTCACACGCCGTTTTCCTGCTGTCGCTCTTCTCCGGCCGCAAGATGGTACTGATGCGCAAATGGGATGCGGGTGAAGCCGTCGATATCATCCAGCGCGAGAAACTCACCGACATGGTGGGCGTGCCGACCATGTCGCACGAGCTGACGCTCGAGGCCGAGCGCCGTGGCGTCACGCTGGACACGCTGCAGGGCATGGGTACCGGCGGTGCCAAGCGTCCCGAAGCGCATGTCGACAAGATCAACCAGGTCTTCCCGAAAGCCTGGGCATCGTCGGGTTATGGCCTCACGGAGACCAATGCACTGGGCACGTATAACGGCTATTCGGAATACCAGTCCAAGCCGGGCTCCTGCGGTCTGCCGCTGCCGGCGGTGACCTTCATCAAGACGGTCGACGAATCCGGCAACGAGACCCCGACCGGCGAGCCGGGCGAGGTGTGGATCAAGTCGCCGGCGGTGTTCCGCGGTTATCTCAACCAGCCGGAAGCCACGGCGGCCGTGCTGACCGAGGACCGCTGGTTCAAGACCGGCGATGTCGGGATCATCGACGAGGACGGCTTCCTGTTCATCGTCGACCGCATCAAGGACATGGTGATCCGCGGCGGCGAGAATGTGTCCTGCCTCGAGGTCGAAGGCGCTCTGGCCAAGCATCCGGACATTCTGGAAGCGGCCGTGATCGGTATTCCCGACGAGCGCCTGGGCGAGCGCGTCGGCGCGGCGCTCCTGTTGCGTGACGGGGCGGAGCTTTCCGACCAGGACATCATCGACTTCCTGAAACCGCACCTGGCAGCCTTCAAGCTGCCCGATCGCATCTGGCGCATGGACGGCCCGCTGCCGCGTGGCGGCACGAGCAAGATCGACAAGCCGGGCCTGCGCAAAATGCTGCTGAACGACGAGGAGACTGCCTGATGCCGGTGATCAAGGCCGACACGCTGAAGGACCATATCGGACAGGAAATCGGTGTGTCCGACTGGATCGAGATCGACCAGTCGCGCATCGATGTCTTCGCCGATGTGACCGAAGACCATCAATTCATCCATATCGACCCGGAGCGGGCCGCGAAGGAAACACCGTTCGGTGGCACCATCGCCCACGGCTTCCTGTCGCTGTCCATGCTGTCCGCGCTCGCCGCCAACACGACGCTGGTGCTCGACGGTATCGCGATGGGCATCAATTACGGCTTCGACAAGGTGCGCTTCCTGCAGCCCGTGCGGGCCGGAAAGAAGATCCGCGGCCGTTTCGTCCTGGAAGACGCGACCGAGCGCAATCCGGGGCAATGGATGCTGAAATACGCCGTCACCGTCGAGATCGAGGGCGAGGAGAAGCCGGCCCTGATGGCGCACTGGCTGACCCTGCAGATCGTCGGCTGATCCGGACACGTTCAAGAGAAGAGACTGGTTATGAGTGAGATTCGTTATGACGGCCGTGTGGCCATTGTCACCGGCGCCGGCCTGGGTCTGGGACGTTGCCACGCCACGGCGCTGGCGGCACGCGGTGCCAAGGTGGTGGTCAATGATCTGGGCGGTTCGGTGGATGGTACGGGCACGGGTTCGGCCGCCGAAGACGTGGCCAACGAGATCCGCGCTGCGGGTGGCGAGGCGATCTCGCACACCGCCAATGTCACCAAGGCCGATGAGGTCGCGGACATGGTCAAGCAGGCCATGGACAGCTGGGGCCGGGTCGACGTGCTGGTGAACAATGCCGGCATCCTGCGCGACAAATCCTTCGCCAAGATGGACATTGCCGACTTCCAGACCGTGGTCGATGTGCATCTGATGGGCTCTGTCGTCTGCACCAAGGCCGTCTGGGACATCATGCGCGAGCAGAATTACGGCCGTATCGCGATGACCTCGTCCTCGTCCGGCCTCTACGGCAATTTCGGACAGTCCAACTATGGCGCCGCCAAGATGGCCGTCGTGGGCTTCATGAACACGCTGCATCTGGAAGGTCAGAAATACGACATCCGCGTCAACTGCCTGGCACCGACCGCAGCCACGCGCATGACCGAAGGCCTGCTGCCGCCGGCCGCGCTCGAGCTGATGAAGCCGGAAACCGTGTCGACGGGCCTCGTCTACCTCGTATCCGAAGACGGTCCCTCGCGCACCATCCTGTGCGCCGGCGCCGGCGGTTTCGCCGCGACGAAAATCTACGAGACCGACGGCATCTACCTGCCGCCGGAAGAGCTGACGCCGGAAAATGTCGCGGCGCAGTTCGATGCCATCAAGGACCCTGCCGCCCAGAAGGAATTCCAGGCCGGTGGCGAACAGACGATCAAATTCCTGACCAAGGCGGCCGCCCATCACGGCGTGAAGCTCGGCTAGGTTTTAAACCCACACGAACAGTCCGGGGAGGACATCCATGAAAGCGCTCCTGTGCCGCGAATTCGGACCCGAAGCGAACATGAAGGTCGAGGAGATCGACACGCCGGAACTCAAGCCGGGCCATGTCCTGGTCGATGTGAAGGCGGGCGGTCTCAACTTCCCGGACCTGTTGTGTGTGCGGGGCCAGTACCAGTTCAAGCCGGAACTGCCTTTCGTGCCGGGCACGGAAGGGGCTGGTGTGATCCGCGAGCTGGGCGAGGGCGTCGACGGTTTCGCGGTCGGCGACCGCGTGATGTTCAACACGCCGACCGGCGCCTTTGCGGCCGAGGCCGTGCTGCCGGCGCCCGCGCTGACGAAGATACCCGACAGCATGCCGTTCGAGGCGGCGGCCGGCCTGACCATCGTCTACGGCACCTCCTATCACGCGCTGAAGCAGCGGGCCGAGCTGAAGCCGGGCCAGACGCTCCTCGTGCTCGGCGCTGCCGGCGGTGTCGGCCTGGCGACGGTCGAACTGGGCAAGGCGATGGGCGCGAAGGTGATCGCCGCAGCTTCCTCGGACGAGAAGCTGGCCGTGTGCAAGGAGCACGGTGCGGACGAGCTGATCAACTACTCCACCGAGGACCTGAAGGCCCGCATCAAGGAACTGACCGGCGGCAAGGGTGTGGATGTGATCTACGACCCGGTCGGCGGCGAATATACCGAAGCGGCTTTCCGTGGCATCGCCTTCGGCGGCAAGCATCTGGTGATCGGATTTGCGGCCGGCGATATCCCGAAACTGCCGCTCAACCTGCCGCTTCTGAAAGTGGCCAGCGTGGTAGGCGTATTCTGGGGTGCCTGGGCCGGGGCCCTGCCGCAAGAGCACCGCAAGAACATGCAGGAACTCTTCGACATGTTCGAAGCGGGCAAGATCAAGCCGTACGTGGCGGGCACCTACAAGCTCGAGGACTTCCTCGACGCCTTCAACTCGCTCTCCGGCCGCAAGGCGATCGGCAAGGTCGTGCTGGTTCCCTAAGGCGTCAAGCGCGCGCCGGGCCCGGCGGTGTCTGGCGGCGTCCGAAGGCCGGGCGCTGGCCGAAGCTACCCGATGCCGACTGCGGCCGCCGTCCGCTCAACGCGTTGCCAGCGGACTGGCCGGTCCGCGCAATCTCTGTTGTGCGTGACTCTGCCCGTTCCACCCAGTCAGGTGTGGTTTGGGGGCGGGCGGGACGTGCTGCCCCTCCCGAGGTCTTCGGCGAGGGGCCGAACCGGTTCGCCCCGGGTTCGCTGTCGAGCAGGGTGAAGATCAGGACGACGAAGCCGCCAAAGGGCAGGAAGGTCAGCAGATACCACCAGCCGGACTTGCCGCTGTCATGGAGGCGGCGCACCGTTACGGCCAGGCTGGGCAGGAGGATCGCCAGGTAGAAGGCCAACAGTCCCAGCCCGATCAGGCCGGAAAGGGGCGTGCCGCTCTTGGGCTGTGCCGCTGCTCCGGCGGCATAGAGGGTGAGGATTGTCACCAGGGTGACGAACAGCGTCCAGCACCAGTACTCGCTGCGCCGCGCGCGGCCCTGGAAGTCGGCATAGTGAGCGAAACCGTGTCCGATTGCCGCGAAGAACCCCATCTGCCCGTCTCCAGCTGATGCTCCGCCATCGCAGAGCGGCTTGCCCGCTTCGAGTATTCAATCGCTAGCACAATCAAAGGCTGAATGTCGGGATACCCGCGCGTATGGTTAGCCCGATGTAAGCCACACAAGCCGGGCGCCGTGCCGCTTGACCCACGCGGCATCGCCGCCACACTGGCGGCAAGACGAATTGGGGAGTCTCTCATGCGTAATCTGACCACCGCCGCTGCCGCGGCGGCGCTCCTGTCCATGCCGGTGCTGGCCCAGGAGCACGCGCCGCCGGCTGAAGTCCTCGCCGTGCACGATTATGTTGCGGCAGTCTCTGCCGACCGGATCGGGCAGGATATCCAGACCCTGGCGGATTTCGGCACCCGTCACACCCTGTCGGAAACGCAAAGCGATACGCGCGGCATCGGTGCCGCGCGCCGCTGGATCCATGACGAGTTCGAGCGTATCTCGGCCGAGTGCGGGGGGTGTCTCGAGGTCATCTACGTCTCCGACACGATCTCCGGCGAGCGGCGTATTCCCGAACCGACCGAGGTCGTCTCCGTGATCGCCATCCAGCGCGGTACGCTGGATCCGGACCGTTTCGTCATGATGTCCGGCGATATCGACAGCCGGGTCACTGACCCGCTCGACGGCACCTCCGACAGCCCCGGCGCCAATGACAATGCCTCCGGCATGGCCGGTGTCATCGAAGCCGCACGCGTGCTGTCGCAGCACGAGTTTGCCGGTTCGATCATCTATGCCGGCCTCTCCGGTGAGGAGCAGGGCCTGTTCGGCGGGCGCATCGTCGCGGCCCATGCACTGGAGCAGGGCTGGCGCATCAAGGGCGTGCTGAATAATGACATGATCTCCAACATTGCCGGGATCAATGGCGTGATCGACAACACCACGGCGCGGGTCTTCTCGGAAGGGACACGCTATGTGGAGACCGAGGAAGAGGCCCGTCAGCGCCGCTTCACCGGCGGCGAGGTCGATAGCCCGTCACGCAATCTGGCGCGCTTCGTCGATCGCACGGCCGACCAGTACATCCCCAATCTCGACGTGATGATGGTCTACCGGCTCGACCGGTTCGGCCGCGGCGGACATCACCGCCCCTTCAACGAGGCGGGCATGCCGGGCGTGCGGATCATGGAGACGAACGAGCATTATGACCGCCAGCACCAGGATCTGCGCACCGAGGACGGCCGCGTCTATGGCGATACGATGGATGGCGTGGATGCGGGCCATGCTGCCAAGCTGACGGCGTTGAATGTCGCCGTGATGGCGCAGATGGCCGGCGCGCCGCCTTTCCCGGCAAATGTCGAGATCGAAGGGGCCGTGCAGCCGTCGACGACGCTGCGCTGGGACATGGCCGAAGGCGAGGCCGCGGGAAATCTGGCCGGCTATCGCGTCCACTGGCGCCTGACCGATCAGCCGCAATGGCAGTGGAGCCGGTTTGTCGGTCGGGTGGGCGAGTACACGCTCGAGAATGTCGTGATCGACAATTATTATTTCGGCGTCAGCGCGGTTGCGACGGACGGTTCGGAAACCCCGGTCGTCTTCCCGGGACCGGCTGGAAGCTTCGGCGACTAGGCGCGCTGTCGCGATCGGGACTTGAACAAAAAGGGGCGCCCGGCAGGAGCGCCCCTTCTTCTTTCCGGTGTCCCGCAAGCCTATTCGCGTGCGACGATGGTGTACGTCACCGTTTCGCCGGTTGCGGCATTCTCGCCTTCCCAGCTGGCGCCGAGTTCGAGATTTTCCTGGATCGGTGCACAGCCGTGTTCGCCGGTTGAACGCTCGACGCACACTTCATTGCCGCGGATTTCCCAGGTGCCTTCGATACCGATATTGGAGGTGTAGGTGCCGTCGGCATTGAAATAGGTGATGTAGCTGCCCTGGGCGGTCGATACCTGAAGCGCGTTCTCGACCAGCATGTCGGCCGGTGCGGCTTGCAGGGCAAGGGCGGCGATGGTTGTCAGAAACATGGATGATCTCCCCGTTGACGGCGCGTCTGGCTGGATTGTCCGGTTGTGGTGACGCGCCAACCGCGACGTTAACCTTGCGGCTCGCCTCTCTCAATATGCCGGTTCGCGAAATTCGCGTGACAGGCGAGGATCAGCCGCGCGCCTGACAATCCGCATCCAGCTCGGAAATCCACTGCCGGATCAGGGCAATGCCTTCCTCATGCCGGATTGCGCGCCCCAGCTCGGGCATCATCGCGCCGGGATCATTCGTCTCCATTCGATAGAGGAGTATGGATTCCTCCGGCTCGCCCGGCATGATACCGAAGCGTCGCTCGCCCGTGCCGCCACCCGCCGCGATCGGCAGTTTGCACAGGCCCAGATTGGGGCCGGTGGGGGCGTCGTGCTGCAGGTGCAGGCCCGATGTGTCGGCCGGACCGGACGGGTTGTGGCAATGCGCGCAATTGATGTCGAGATAGTCGCGCGCGCGGGTATCCAGCGGCTGCGCGGTGTCGAGATAGTTCGCTGCGCGCGGTGTCGTCTCCGCGCCCGGCCAGTCGCCCAGATAACCGGCCGCGTGGAGGCGTTCCAGCTGGTTCTGTGTACCGCCGGCATAGGCATAGTCGCGATTGATATGTCGCGGAGCGGGGCCGATCGGCTGGATCTGCCGCGTCGTATTGTTCACCGCGTGGCAGCCGGCGCACTGATTGGCGTTCGGCACGGCATAGGCAAAGTCCTGTTCGCGGCCGTCGGCATCGGTGGCGGTCAGGCGGATGATCTCACCTGCCCGGCGCAATTCGGCATCGGTCTGATCGGCATTCCACACATAGGGCAGGGCAACCCAGCCGCTTTCGCGATGGACCAGGATACGCGTCTCCACCAGGCGTATTCCGGCAAGATCGAGACCGTCCGGCCGCCATCCGGGCGCGGTCTCCAGCGTGCTGCGAACCTCGTCCGGCGTACCGGCCCGCGGATAGTAGAAGGTCTTGGTGATGACGGTGCCGACCGGAAAGTCCAGCACGTCATTCTCGCGATAGGTCGCGCTGATGCCTTCGGGCATCCACACCGTGCGCTGCTTGTGGGCATAGTCGGAGAATAGCGGCGTGTTGAGATCGTAGGGCACGACCCCGTCACTCAGGACGAGCGATCGCCCGTCCGACGCCATCATGCCCCATTCGCTCAACAGGGCCGGATTCCCGGTCTCGATGAATTGCGGCGTGGCGGCCTCCCGTCCGCCGCAGGCGGCGGTCAGGAGGGCCAGGGCCAGTACACTGAAACGCAGCATGGAGCGCCTATTCGGCCAGCGCCAGTTCGACCGCCGGCAGGGGCGGCAGGGAACAGCGGTGATCGTCGGTCACGACAGCCGGGTTCTCATACCCGTTCGGCCCGTCTGCATTGACGATCTCGGACTCGCCATTGTCCAGGCAAATACGACGGTCGTCGGGCATCTCGCCATCGACCATCTTGTCTGCATCGTAATACCCGTCCCACAGGACGTCCGGCAGGCGTCCCAGCGGTCCGGCAACAAGGATTTTCAGGCCCTGCAGGTCCAGTCCGTCGGGATTGTCGCCGCCGCCGGAGAAGGTGTTGCCGTGAATGTGGATGCCTTCGGGATAGGGGTCGAAGTCCTGCTGGACGGCATAATCCGAATACCCCGTCGAATGCAGCGACGACACGATGATGTTGGCCGTGCGGTTATCCGCGATCGTGTTGTTGAAGATCTCCACCTCGTCATTGGAATTGATGACGATGCCGGAGCCCGCCGGGATCGAGGCGACCGGCGTGCCTTCATGGCCGAAATTGCCGGTATTGTTGGCAAAGACGTGATTGTCGTAGACGCGCGTGCGATAGCCCGGCTGCGGCAGGTTGGGCATGTTGAAGACGAGGATGCCGCCCGTGTTTTCCGTGGCGACATTGTCATAGACGTCGGCGCCGATCGTGTTCTCGATCTCGATACCGGCGACATTCCGCTCGGCGCGATTGCGGCGCACCACGACATTGCGCGACTGGCCGACATAGATGCCCGCATCGGCCGCACCGATGGCGATGGAATCCTCGACCAGCACATTCGTCGTCTGCACCGGATAGATGCCATAGGCGCCATTGCGCGTGTCCGGACCATTGGTCCATTCCACCCGCAGGCCGCGGATGATGATGTTCTCGCCCTCATTCACCTTGAGCCCGTCGCCCACCGTGTCCTCGATGGCGAGGTTCTCGATGGTGAAATCGCTGGCCGTCACGAGGAGACCCTCGGCGCCTTGGGACTGGTTCTGGAAGGACAGGATGGTGCGGTCGGCGCCCTGGCCCCGGATGGTGACCCCGTCGACTGTCAGGCTGAGCGACCGGTCGAAGGCGAACACGCCTTCGGGAATCTCGATCACATCGCCAGGCTGGGCATCGATCAGCTGTTCGATGAGCTGGCTCTGATAGTCGCGGTCGGCGGTCGTGATATCGCGTTCCGGCTGGCCGCCACAAGCAGTGAGCGTCAGCGCGGCCGTGCCGGCAATCGCAGCAAAGACGAGTCGATTCATGTCGTGTGTCCCCTCCCTGACATGATGGCAGTTTTGCCGTCAGACTAGGAGTGAACAATGTTCATGTCGATTCAAAAACCGGGCGGGGACTATCCCGCTTCGCGCATCTTGCCGGACTTGTCGCGGGTGGCGACATCGCGATGGGTGACTTCCTCGCCGCGATGATTGGCAACCTGGATCGGTGCGAGCGGGTCGCCGGTGCGGGCGTCATACATCTCGACGGGCGCATCCGCTTCGCCATAGATCCACTTGTCACCCCACTGCTGCATCGCCATCAGGATCGGGAAAAGGGCCTCGCCGCGTTCGGTCAGCACGTATTCCTGACGCTGCCCGCGCACGCCGACTTCCTCGCGCACCATGATGCCGTTCTCGACCAGCTTGTTCAGCCGGTCGGTGAGGATGTTCTTGGCGATGCCGGTGCTTTCATGGAAATCGCTGAAGCGGCGCGCACCCTTCATCGCGTCGCGGACGATGAGAAGTGTCCACCAGTCGCCCACCTGATTCAGGGTTTGCGCAATCGCGCACGACATTTCGTCGAAACGTTTCCGGCCCATTTCCGGTCCCCCAAACTCCGGACCGCTGCCCAAAGCGGCCCTCCCAAAACGCAAAAATCGGAATGGTGACCCCGTTCTGGAGCCTCATTCCCGCCCGAAAATACGGCCGCCGGTTGCGTTTCCGGCCGGATTCGCGCCGCATTTGGCGGCGGAGAATACAGATTTGGTGGAGTTTTGCGACCCTTTGCAGGTCAATGACAATTGATCGCAACTCGCCTAGGCTGGCAATGTAAACGCCGTTCAAATTTTAAGGCATTGTTTTTACGGAGAAATCGTGACTGGCGCTGAAATAGATTCTTTTCGAGTCATAGTTGATGACCAAACGCGGCTGGCGATGGCCTTCATCCTCATGGGGATGATGTTCACCGTCGCGCTGGCGTTGAACATCGAGGACTTCCGGACCGTCCGGCAGCAGCCCGTACGCGTGATTGGCGGGGTCATGGTCCAGATCCTCGGCCTGCCGCTGCTCACGCTCGGCCTCGTGCTGATTTTGGCGCCGCCCGCCAGTATTGCCCTGGGCATGTTCGTCGTGGCGTCCTGTCCGGGCGGCAATGTCTCCAATCTGCTGACCCATTTTGCGCGGGGGAACACGGCGTACTCGGTCTCGTTGACGACCATTTCCAGCGTATCCGCTGCCCTGGCGACGCCGGTTTCGATCCTGTTCTGGTCGTCGGTCTACGGGCCCACCGCACAATTGGTGCAGCAGCTCGAGATCTCGCCCATGCCCTTCGTGACCCAGACCGTGACCCTTCTGGCCGTACCGCTGGCGGCCGGCATGCTGGTCGCGGCGCGCTGGCCGCGGATTGCTGCGCGCATCCGCGCTGTCCTGATGCCGGCTTCGCTGGCCGGGATCGGCGTGCTGATCGTCGTCGGCGTGGTGCAGAACTGGACGATCATTCTCGCCATCGGAGCGATCATCATTCCCATCGCCGTGATCCACAACGCGTCGGCCTTCGGTCTCGGCGCGCTGAGCGGCCGTGCGCTGCGTCTGGACGCGCCCAGCCGGCGCTCCCTGACCTTCGAGGTCGGCATCCAGAATTCCGGTCTCGGCCTGATCATCCTGCTCAGCCAGTTCGACGGGCTGGGTGGCGCGGCGGCGATCACCGGCATGTGGAGCATCTGGCACCTCGTAGCGGGTAGCGGGCTGATCGGCTTGTACCGCGGCCTCGATTGGCTGAAACTCGCGCGGGAGACGAAAACGGCCCCGTAAGAGGGCGAAACCGGGAGGTCTGACATGTATGATCTGAAGATCACGGGCGGCACGATCCATGATGGTTCGGGCGGTGAGGGGCGTGTTGCCGACATCGCCGTCAAGGACGGGCGCATCGCCGCCATCGGCACCGATCTGGGCGAGGCGAAGCGGACGCTGTATGCCAGCGGCCGGATCGTCACCCCCGGCTTCATCGACATCCACACCCATTATGACGGCCAGGCCAGCTGGGACGAGGAATTGCGTCCCTCCATCGACCATGGCGTGACGACGGCGGTGATGGGCAATTGCGGCGTCGGCTTTGCCCCGGTGCGCGAAGCCGATCACGACAAGCTGATCAAGCTGATGGAAGGTGTCGAGGATATTCCCGGTACCGCGCTCTACGAGGGGCTGACCTGGGATTGGGAAAGCTTCCCGGAATACATGGACGCGCTGGCGAAAATGCCGCGCACCATCGATATCGCCGCCATGGTGCCGCACGATCCGCTGCGGGTCTATGTCATGGGTGATCGGGCGGTATTCTCCGAACCGGCCAATGATGACGACATCGCCACCATGCGCCGGCTCACCCGCGAGGCGCTGGAAGCCGGCGCGATCGGTTTCGCCACGGGGCGGTCGGACGTGCACAAGACCGCCGACGGCGACTGGACGCCGTCCTCGGAGTCCACGCGTGACGAGCTCACCGGTATTGCCCGCGCCTTCGAAGGGCTGGATTTCGGTGTGGTGCAGGCCGTGTCCGATTTCAATCTCGAACGCGGCGAGCAGGATTTCGACGAGGAATGGAACATCATCGCCGACTATGCCAAGGCGTCGGGCCGGCCGTTTTCCTTCTCCCTGATGCAGCGCGATTTCGCGCCGGATCAGTGGAAGAAGCTGATCGCGCTGACCGAGAAGCTGAAGGCCGACGGCGTCGATGCCCGCATGCAGGTGGCGCCACGCGCCATCGGCGTTTTCCTCGGCTTCAATTGCACCTTCCATCCCTTCATGGGCTATCCCAGCTACAAGACCATCGCGCACCTGCCGCTGGACCAGCGCGTCGCGAAGATGAAGGAACCGGCTTTCAAGGCGCAGATCCTGTCGGAGAAGACCGACAAACTGTCAGGGCCGGGCTCCTCCGTGCCGCCGCTCGCCGATCTGCTGATGGAGCATATCGAGATGGTGGCCGAGAAATTCTTCCAGCTCGGCGATCCGCCGGACTACGAGCAACCGCCGGAGCGCTCGCTCGCGGCGCGAGCCCGCGAAAAGGGCGTGCCGCTGATGGAGATGGTCTATGACACGCTGCTCGAGCGCGACGGCCAGGAGCTGATCTACCTGCCGCTCTATAACTACACAGAGCTCAACTACGACAACGTGCTCGAGATGATGGAGCATCCCCAGGCGCTCTACGGCCTGTCCGATGGCGGCGCCCATGTCGGCACGGTGTGCGATGCGTCCATGCCGACCTACATGCTCACCCACTGGACACGCGACCGCAAACGCGGACGGCGCCTCACCCTGGAAAAGGTCGTGCGCATGCTCACCGGCGCCCAGGCCGACTATCTGGGCATGACGGATCGCGGCTATCTGCGCGCGGGACTGAAGGCCGATATCAATATTATCGACCTCGACAATCTCCAGTCCGAACCGCCGCACATGGAGAAGGACCTGCCCGCCGGCGGCCAGCGCCTGCTGCAGGGCGCACGCGGCTATGACGCGACCATCGTGTCCGGTGAGATCGTCATGGAGAAGGGGCAGCTGACCGGCGCGCGTCCCGGCACGCTCTACCGTGCCGGACGAACCGCCATCGCGGCAGAATAGGATCGATCCCCCCGGATGTGAGCGAAATGTAATCCGCTCGTTTGCATCCGGGGGGCTTCCTTCCGCATCGTGGTCGCGATGACAGAGGGAGGGACCTTATGATCACCGATATTGCAGGCGTGCTGCTGGGGACAGCGCTCGCTGCCGCGACGCCACTTGACGATTTTCTCGATGCCATGGCCCAGGGCGGCCAGTTTGAAGGCGTGGTCCGGGTCGAGACTGCCAGCGCGCCGGTTTTCGAGCGGGCCTTCGGCTATGCCGATATGGAGGAAAGCCGGGCCAACACGCCGGACACCCGCTTTCATATCGCCTCGATCACCAAGACATTCACCGCGACCCTGGTCCTGCATGCGGCTGAAACCGGCGATTTGTCGCTCGACGATCCGCTTGTGCACTGGGTGCCGGAGCTGGATGCGGCGTCCTATGGCGATGTGACGCTGCGCCACCTGCTTGAACATACCGGCGGGTTGATGCGCGATCATACCGAAGCGCTCGGGAGTGGAGAGGACAGTCCGGAGGCCATGGTCGAGGCGCTCAACGCGGTCGGGCCGCAATCCGGGCCCGGCGCGCGCTACACCTATTCCAATACCGGCTATGCGCTGCTTGCGCTGGTTCTCGAGCGTGCCACCGGCCAAACCTATTCCGCGCTTCTGGAAAACTGGATCGTGGTTCCGGCCGGTCTTGAGGCAACGACCTATGGCGTGCCCGAAAACCCCGCACTGATCGCGACAGGGGTCGACATGCCGGACCTTGTGACGCGCGTTCCGGTCGACGTGACCGACTTCCGCGGCGGCCTGCCCGGCGCCAGCGGTATCTTCACGACGGCCCATGACCTCGTACGCTTCGGGCGGGCGCTGGAAGCCGGTGACCTGATCGCGCCGGCCAGCCTGGACATTATGCTCGCCGGGATCCCGGCGGAAGGGTCGGATGGCGATGATGCCATGGGCTGGATGCGTGTCGGTCTCGGCGAGGACGCCATGGCCTGGGTCGCATCGGGCGCTTCGGATGGCTATCTTTCCGTGTTGATGATGGACAATCGTCCGGACGATCTGGTCGCTGCAGCCGTGCAGAACAATTCCAGCGCCGGCCGTTCCGGCTCGCTCGCCCTCCTTCGCGGGCTGATCTATACGCGCATGCTCGACCGTCCCGGCGATGCGGCCGTGCCGCCGTCACCATTGGCCGACGCGCTCGCGGTTCTCGAGGCCGAGGGGGTCGAGGCGGCCAGCGCCTATCTCGACACGCTGGACTGGAGCGACATGCCGGTCGCCAGTGCCGCAGTATCCCAGGCTTTGGGTGCACCGGATGGCGGCGTTGGCGAAACCGCCTACGCCTGGGCACCGGCGACAGCCGATGCCGGTGAGGAATGGCTCGAACTCGGCTTCGAGGCTCCGGCCGATGTACGTTATCTCGACATCCACTTCACCCAGATCCCCGATGCGCTGCGTCAGGTCCGGATTGAGCCCGGCGATATCGTTCTCAGTACCGGCGATGCGCAGCGGACAACCTCGGAGGACGGCGCGCCGGTCGTGCGTTTTGCGCTTCCGGACGGTGTCCGTCCGGCCTCGGTGCGGATTGAGCTGGAGACGGCGCAGACCCCCGGTTGGCCGCAGATCGATGCGGCCGGTCTGGTTGATGGTGGTGGCAACACGCACTGGGCGGTCTCGGCGGAAGCCAGCACCAGCGCCTTCATGAGCGGCGCTGTGTCCATGCACGACCTGCCGACGCCGGACATTCTGGCCAAGCTGGCCCGGCGCCTTGACGAGAATGGCGAGGCCGTACGGGCGCGCGATGTCCGCGCCCTGCGCGAGATGCGGATGCGATAGGATACCCTTGCGGTAAGGCTCGGCATGGATCGCGAAACAGGCTAGACCGGTCGCGTATCCATGCTGCAGCTGCCCATGACGGCCCATCAATGACGCTTCTCCTGGCCTATCTGGCCCTCGCGCTTGTCGTGTCCTTCCTGTGTTCGATCTCGGAAGCCGTTCTGCTGTCGGTCCGGCCGGCGCATGTTGAGGCATTGCGCCGCAAGAAACATCCCGCCAGCGAGGCTCTGCAGACCCTGCAGGCCAATCTCGACCGGCCGCTGGCTGCCATTCTCACGCTGAACACCGTTGCCCACACGGTCGGCGCCGCGGGCGTCGGTGCCCAGGCGATCGTGGTGTTCGGCAATGAATTCGTCGGCCTGACCTCGGCGATCCTGACCCTGTTGATCCTGGTCCTGTCTGAAATCATCCCCAAGACGCTCGGTGCCGTGCACTGGCAGTCCCTGGCGCCGACCGTGGGCCGGATGGTGCTCTGGCTGACCCGGCTGATGACACCCTTTGTCTGGTTCTCCGAGAAGCTGACCGGCGTGATCGCGCGATCCGGCGAAAGCGCTTTCACCTTCTCGCGCGACGAGATGCGGGCGATGGCCGAGATCGGCGCCCGCGAAGGCGTGCTCGACGACAAGGAACTGGCGGTCGTCTCCAACCTGATGCGCCTGCACCGGCTGAAGGTGGAGGACATCATGACGCCGGCCTCCGTCATGGTCTCGGTCAGCGGCGACGAGACGGTGCGCGCCTTCTTCGATGCCCACGCCCAGACGCCGTTCTCGCGCCTGCCGGTCTTCGACAGTACTGCGCATCATGTTAGCGGCTATGTTCTCAAGTCCGATCTGCTCCTCGCCCAGGCGCGCGATGAGTTCGACCGGACCATTGCCGAGTTCAGCCGCGAGGTCGTCACCCTGCGCGACGATATCAGCGCGTCCGCCGCTTTTGACCGGCTGACCCGGTCGAAAGGGCATCTGGCAATGGTGGTCGACGAGTTCGGCACGCTGCGCGGCCTGGTGACCATGGAAGACGTGGTCGAGACCCTGCTCGGCCTGGAAATCACCGACGAGGCCGACACGGTCGAGGACATGCAGATCCTCGCCCGCCAGCGCTGGCGCGACCGGATGACCGCCATGGGCCTCGACCCCGACTCCATGCCGGATGGCGGTCCCGGCTAGGCCGGGACCGGTGTTCCGATCGCACCGGCCGCAGCAGCCTTGAGTGCGTCCATGATCGACAGATAGGGGAAGGGGCCGTGGCTGATGCGGGCCACGCCCAGGGCCGCGAGGCGTTCGCGGTCCGGCATGCCGGACATCATCATGGCATTCACGGGCAGGGGCGAGGCCGTGCAGATCCGCTCGATCAGGTCCTCCCGGCCCAGCCCCGGCACGAAGAACCCGCTCGCCCCGGCCTCGGCATAGGCGGCGGCCCGGGTCCCGGCGTCACCGATCAGTGCCGCCTGGCGGTCCGCTTCGCGTTCCTTCAGGAAAAGATCGGTCCGTGCATTGATGAAGAGCGGGATACCGGCCTCGTCGGCCGCCTTGCGGATTGCGCGGATCCGGTCCGCCTGGACTTCGACGGGATGGATACCGTCGCCGCCGACAATCTGGTCCTCGAAATTGACGCCCACCGCGCCGGTCTCGATCAGGCGGGCCGTGTTGGCGGCCAGCGCGTCGGGCGCTTCGGCATAGCCGCCCTCGAAATCCACTGTCACCGGCAGTTCAGTTGTCTCGACGATGCGCCGGGCCGTGGCCAGCAGGGCCTCGAGCGGCAGGGCCTGGCCATCCTTGTAGCCCTGGGCCGCCGCGACGGACGCACTGCCCGTCGCCAGCGCCTTGGCGCCGGCCTTCGCCACAGCCGCCGCCGAGCCTGCGTCCCAGATATTGTACAGCACCAGCGGCGCGCCCTTCACATGCAGTGCGGCAAAGCGGCGGGCGAGATATCCCTGCGTCATGCGACAATCCTCCTCGAAATCGCAAGTTCCGGGTGGACATGTAGGAAGCCGCAACGCCCGCCGCTCGCGGAAACCGGACGTGAATGAGGGCCTACCTCACATAGCTCGCGCCGTTGATGTCGATGCAGCTGCCGGTGGCGCTGCGGCAGGCGCCGGAAGCGAGGAAGGCGCACATGGCGGCGATCTCTTCGGGCTGGGCGAGGTCGCCGATCGGGATTTCGGCCTTGGCGCGGGCCCGGTCGGCTTCGTGCTGCGGGCCCATGCGCGTGTCGATCCAGCCGGGGGCGAGGGCGTAGGCGTAGATGCCGTTGGCGCCCCATTGCCGGGCAATCGTTTTGGTAAGCGCGAGAACCGCACCTTTGGAAGCCGCATAGGCCATGTGATTGCGGTCTTCGCCGCGATAGCCGGCCCGGCTGGCGATATTGATGATGGATCCGCCGCCGCTGGCGGCCATCTCCGGGATGGCGGCGCGGCAGATATCCGCCATCGCCATCAGATTGACCTGCAGGGTCAGCGCCCAGACTGCTTCCCATTCCGCGTCGCTGGCGTCCAGCGGGCTGGCAGGGTGAATGCCGGCATTGTTGACGATGATGTCGAGCCGGCCCGAGGCGAGGTGCAGCGCGGCATCATAGAGTTCGCGTCCGCCGCCGGGACGCGACAGGTCAGCCTGGACAGCACCGAGCGCGGCCGGTCCGATGTCCTGAACCGCCTTGTCGGCATCGGCCATATTGGCATTGCCGTGCAGCACGACTTCGGCGCCCTGGGCGGCAAACAGATGGGCGGCGGCGAGGCCGACCCCATGGCTGGAGCCGGTGATGAGCGCGCGTTTTCCGGTGAGGGGAAGTGACATGGGCGGGTGTCCTGATGCGTGTGATTCCCGGGCAATCTACACCGGCGAAAGGTTGGCTGTCCGGGGGATCGCTGTGCAGAAGGGCTCGCCCCGCTTGCGGGGGAGCTGTCCGCGTAGCGGACTGAGGGGGCGGCGCGAAGCGTCGCCTAGCGCAGCAGTGCGCATTCACTCACCCCCTTCGACCTCACCCGGCCCAAGGCCGGGCTCGGCCACTTCCCCCGCTCACGCAGGGGAAGCCTTGCACTACTTCATCTGCCGCTTGGCCACAGTCTCGAACATCTTGCCGTAGGGCGGAGCGAGGAGGCGGGAGGGGTGCCATTTTCCGGTCGAGAAGACCGAGCGTTCATGGGTGAAGGTGAGGAAACCCGCCTCGCCATGATAGGCGCCCTGGCCGGACGCGCCGACGCCGCCGAAGGGCAGGTCGGGCACCGAGAGGTGCAGGAGGTTGATATTGACCGCCGCGCCGCCGGACATCGTCTCGTCCAGCACACGCTGCGCCTGCGTCTTGTCGGTCGAATAGACATAGAGCGCCAGCGGGTGGTCGCGGTCGCCGACAAAATCGATCGCCGCATCGAGTTCGCTGTAGCCGACCATCGGCAGGACCGGTCCGAAAATCTCCTCGGTCATCACCGCGGCATCGGCCGGCGGGTTGAGCACCACGGTCGGCGGGATCTTGCGTGCGGCTTGCGCGGCCTGCGCATCATGCTCGGGCTGCAGGATCTCGGCACCGCCCTGGCGGGCTTCCTCGATCATGGCGTTGAGGCGCTCATAGTGCCGGTCGGAGACGATGGCCGTATAGGCATCATCGCTCGAAGCATCGGGGAACTGGTGCGCCGCGACATTGATGATCGCTTCGCCCAGGTTGCGCTCCGATCCTTTCGGAGCCAGCACATAGTCGGGTGCCACACAGGTCTGGCCGGCATTGAACAGCTTGCCCCAGGCAATGGACTTGGCGGCCGCGTCCTGCGGATAGTCCGGCGTGACGATGGCCGGCGACTTGCCGCCCAGTTCCAGCGTCACCGGCACCAGGTTCTCGGCGGCGGCCTTGGCCACCAGACGGCCGACCTGGGTCGAGCCGGTGTAGAAGAGATGGTCGAATTTCAGCTTGGTGAAAGCCTCGCCCACGGCCGGGCCGCCGGTGATCACGGCGACATGGTCTTCCTCGAAAGCATCGGCCAGCAGGCGCTTCATCAGCTCGGCGGTGGCGGGCGTGTATTCGGACGGCTTGATCATCGCCCGGCAGCCCGCGCCCAGCGCCGCGACCAGCGGCGCCATGGCCAGCTGGAAGGGATAATTCCAGGGCGAGACAATGCCGGCGACGCCCTTGGGTTCGCGGCGGATTTCCGCCTTGCCCGGCATCAGCGTCATCGGCACACCGACCTTGCGGGTCTTTGCCCATTTGGCGAGATGCTTCTTCGTGTGCTCGGCATCCTGGATGACAAAGGCGATCTCGGCGATCACGCTTTCCTCGCGCGCCCGGTTGCCGAAATCCTTCGAGATCGCCTCGGCGATCGCGTCGGCATTGGTGCGGCACAGGCCGGCGATCCGGTCGAGATCGGCCTTGCGCTTGTCCAGCGGCCGGTGCCGCTCGGTCCGGAAGGCCGCCTTCTGGGCCTCCAGGACCGCCTTCATGCGTTCGATCTGCTTGGCTTCGGCTTCGCTCATGTCAGCCTCCTTCGGCCGGTCGGTGAGTGTTGTCAGGCATTGTCTTCGGCGATCATCGCTGCAGCCCGGGTTGCAATCATGATGGTCGGCGCATTGGTATTACCGCCAACGAGGCGCGGCATGACCGAGGCGTCCACCACGCGCAGACCGTCGACGCCCTTCACGCGACAGCGGCTGTCGGTGACGGCCAGCTCGCCCGATCCCATCGCGCAGGTCGATGTCGGATGGTAGAGCGTCTCGGCCCGCGCACGCACATCGTCCCGCAAATCCGCCATCGTGGCCACATCGGGCCCCGGATAGCGCTCGGCCTTGCGATCATGGTCGAAGGCCGGTGCATTGAGAATGTCGCGCACCTTGGCCAGCCCGTCGGTCATCACATCGAGATCCCATTCCTCCTCCAGATAATTGGGCTGGATGGCCGGATGGTCGTGCGGATCGGTCGATTTCAACGTGATCTCGCCGCGGCTCTTCGGATAGAGCTGGCAGACATGCAGGGTGATGCCGTGGCCGCGCGTCTTCTCCATGCCGTGCGGATTGGAGATCGCCGGGATGAAGACCAGTTGCAGGTCCGGCAGCTCGCCGGCATAGGCCGACTTGATGAAAGCCCCGCCCTGGACCGGGTTCACCGTGAACGGTCCGTCGCCGCGCAGCGCCCAGCGCAGCACCATGTACATGTGCTGGGGCAGGGAGCGCAGGGAATTGCCGATCGAGGTCGCGGATTTCGTCCAGACCTGCGCCGTCACATCGAGATGATCCTGCAAATTCTTGCCGACACCGGGCAGATCGTGCTCGACCGAGACGCCCGCCTCGCGCAGCTCGTTGGCCGGGCCGATGCCGGACAGGAGCAGGGTCTGGGGCGAGTTGATCGCGCCGCCGGACAGGATCACCTCCTTGCGGGCCGTGATGACAGTGGTCTCTCCGTCCAGATCGACTTCCACACCGGTGGCGCGGCCGTTTTCCAGCACGACCCGCCGCACCATCGCGCCGGTGCGCACCGAACAGTTCTCGCGCTCCAGCGCCGGACGCAGGAAGGCGTCGGCGGCGGAACAGCGCTTGCCGTTCTTCTGGGTGACCTGATAGGGGCCGAACCCCTCCTGCGCCGGGCCGTTGAAGTCGGCATTGCGCTTGTATTGCAGCTGGTCTGCGGCCTTGAGGAAATCCTCGGTCAGCGGGTTCAGCGGGGCGATGTCGGATACCCAGAGCGGGCCGCCTGTACCGTGCAGCTCGCTTTCGCCGCGGGTCTGGTGCTGCACCTCCTTGAAGGCGGGCAGGGCGTTCTTCCAGCCCCAGCCTTCGGCGCCATAGACCTTTTCCCACTCGTCGTAATTCTCCTTCGCGCCGCGCATGTAGTGCATGGCGTTGATCGAGGAGGAGCCGCCCAGCGTCTTGCCGCGGGGCCAGAGGAGTTTGCGGTCATTGAGTTGTTTTTGCGGCTCGGTCCAGTAACCCCAGTTGAACTGCTCGCCCGTCACCGCGTATTGCAGCAGCATCGGCGTGCGGATGATCGGGCTGTTGTCGGACCCGCCAGCCTCGAGCACGAGGACGGAGACCGACGGATCGCGTGACAAGCGTTCGGCGACCGTGCAGCCGGCCGAACCGGCGCCGCAGACGACATAGTCGAATTCCAGATCACTCATCGCCGGGCTCCCCGGTCTCGGAATCGTCTTCTGCTTCCGGCGGGGCCGTCTGGTCGCCGTAATGAGCGGCCAGGGCCCGCATGGCGGCGAGCGACTCGGCGGTGCGGCCGCCCCATTCCGTGTCGGCGGCGGTGCGGGCGATCACGATATTGCGGCGCTCATCGACCCAGACATACTGGCCGTAGACGCCGGCCATGAAGTATTCGCCGTCATGGCCTTCGGGCACCCAGAAGTGCAGGCCGTAGCCGCGATGGGCATAGACCCCGTCCGGACCGGCTTCCTGGAAGGGGGCGTTGGGGCGGGTCGCTTGCTCAACCCAGCCTGCGGGCACGAGGCGCTCGCCGTTCCAGACCCCGTCTTGCAGATAGAACTGGCCGAAGCGGGCATAGTCCTCGAGCGTCGCATTAAGGCAGCAATAGCCGATCGCCATGCCGCGCTCGCCGGGCACGTTCTGGTTCCAGTAGGCCTCGCCGGTCATGCCGATCGGGCCCCAAATCTCTGCCTCGACGATGTCGGCGAGCGGTGCATTCCACACGCCGCGCGCGACGGCTGAGAGGACCTGCGTATTGGCGGAGACATAATGCAGGTCTTCACCGGCGGGACGATCACGTTCGACTTCAGCGACCATGGCGTCGATATCGCGGCCGAAGATGTTGGCACCGAAGAACAGACGGCGGATGTCGGAGTCCGGGGCGCCGTAATCCTCTTCGAAATCCACACCGGCCGACATCATGAGCAGGTGGCGCAACGTGGTCCGGCCATAGTCCGTGCCGCCGTATTGCGGTGCGAACATTTCCGCGGTCTGGTCGAGATTGGCGATGCGGCCCTGGTGGATCGCCATGGCGACCAACGTGGCGACATAGCTCTTGCCGACCGACCAGGAGGTATGACGGCTCTCGCGTGTCGAACCCAGCAGGTACTGTTCATGCACCACGGTACCATTGTGGAGCACCATCAAACCGGTTGCGCGCGAGTCCGCGAGCCAGTCGTCGACCGTCCGTTCGGTGTTGTTGAAGGTGTAGGCGACATTCATCTGATCGGTTTCGCGCGGCAGTGGCGTTGCCGATTCGGATGGTTCTATCGTGCGATAAGGGAAAACTTCGTCCATATGGCGAAACGTGTCCGGAAGGTTTTCCGGCTGCGTCGCCGCTTGGATTTCTGCTGGCGAATACTCGGACCACGGCCGGAAGAACCAGCCAGCCGCTGTGAGACCAAGAATACCAACTATAGCGACCAACCCCATGATAAGTTTTTTCATTTTTCTCCCCAACGACAGCCTTATGAACGCTGTTCACTCGGCAGCCTAAGCACAGTTGGGCGGCTTGAAAAGAGGTCGCGAAAAGGCTGTGTTTGAAAAACACCGGTGAGGTTTGCGTGCATCAATTCCGGCAAGAATTTTGTGCAAATCGGAGAAACCGGCTGACAGCCGCCATGAGCGGTGTTCATATAACAAGTGTGAAACGCGGATCGGTTGGCACATACAAACCGCGTGAAGAGGGGAGTTAATTCCATGAAAAAGCTGAACAAGGCGGCCGTTCTGGGCACGACCGCCATTCTGTCGGGCCTGATCGGTGCGTCCGGCGCACTCGCGCAGGTCGACGTCATCACCGTGACAGCACAAAAGCGCGAGCAGACCCTGCAGGAAGCGCCGGTCTCGGTTGCGGCCGTCACCGGCGAGCAGATCGAGCGGTCACAGATCCGTGATGCGGCAGACCTGCAGACCCTGGTTCCGTCCCTGCGCGTGGCCGAGTTTGCTACGTCCACCAACACCGAATTCAACCTGCGCGGCATCGGGACTTCGAGCTTCAACCCCGGTCTGGAACCGTCGGTTGGTGTCTTCATCGACGGCGTATATCGTCCGCGCTCCGGTTCGGCCATCAACGACCTGATCTCGATCGAGCGAGTCGAGGTTATCCGTGGTCCGCAGTCGACCCTGTTCGGCCGCAACACGCCGGCCGGCGTTGTGTCGATCATCACCCAGCAGCCGGAGTACGAGTTCGGCTATGTGGGTGAGCTGACGATCGGCAACAACAACACGCACATCGCACGCGCTTCCATTACCGGTCCGATCAACGACACGATGGCCTTGCGCCTCGACGGCTCAATGCACCAGAGCGATGGCTATATCGACGTCGTTGACGGCCGCGACGCCAATAACCGCTCGCGGCACACTTTCCGCGGCCAGCTGCTGTGGAATCCGGGTGACAATACCGAGGTCCGTATCATCGCCGATTATGGCGGGATCGACGAGAATTGCTGCGCGGCACCGTTCGCTTTTTATGATCCGGTCGACCAGGCCGCGCTTGTCGGCCTCGGTGGCACGGCGGTTCCGGCCGATCCCGAAGGCGGCGACCGGATTGCCATCGACGGTGATCTGAACACGCAATTGTCGACCAGCGGCATCTCGGCTGAAGTCAATCACGACTTCGAAGCCTTCACCTTCACCTCGATTACGGCGATCCGCCGTTACGAGGAAGACCAGCTGTTCGATGCCGACTTCTCGGATCTGGATCTGGTGAGCCTGCGTCATATCGAGAACCGTTATGACAGTTTCACCCAGGAGTTCCGGGTCACTTCGACCGGCGACAACTTCATGGACTGGATGGGGGGAGCATTTTACTACAATAACCGCCTCCACTTCTCGAACTCGACGCCTTTCGGTTCCGATGCACGCGCTTTCTTCGATGCTGCATCGGCAGCTGACCCGACGGCCCAGCAGCTGATTTCGGCGTTTGGCCTGCCGCCGGGGTCCGGCGGTGTCGATCTGCTGGAGTTTTTCCTGAACATGAACCAGGCAGCCGGTGTGGGTAATTTCGTCCCGCTGGCTTCCGGAAACGCGGCGCTGCCGACGACGCCTGCTGAGGGCTTCATCGCGACCTCGCATGGACTCATTCTGGAAGACTACCAGTATGACACGGAAGCCTGGTCGGTGTTCGGTCAGCTCGATTTCCACTTTACGGACCGCTTTACCCTGACGCTGGGCGGCCGCTATTCGGACGAAAGCAAGGAGATGGTGACCACCATCGATCAGCCCGATCCGATTTCGGCATTCTCCTTCGTCGACCTGGCTCGCGATCTGCGTCTGGTCACTCCGACGACTTGTGACCCGACACTCTTCCCGATCATCGGCGGTGATGCCTGTGCCTATCTGGTACCGGCGCTGCTGGCCCAGGCTGGGGCTCCGATCAATCCGACCCAGCCGCTTACCGACGCGCAGGCGCGCACTGCGGCCCTCAATCCGCTGCTCGCCTTCCGGGCTTTCCAGAACTGGGAACCGGTCAGTGCGGCTGATTTCCCGACCTCGCGTACCGACACGAATTTCTCGGGCAATATCATTCTGTCCTATGACGTGTCCGACACGCTGAATGTCTATGGCAGCTACTCCACCGGCTTCAAGCCGGGCGGGTTCAACGTGTCGACGAATGCGGCTTTCACCGGCGTGTTCGAGTTCGAGGAAGAGACCTCGCAATCGTTCGAGATCGGCGCCAAAGGCTCGTTGTTCGACAACCGCTTCGTCTACGCGGTCGCCTATTTCAATCAGGAAATCGAGGACTTCCAGACGAACAATTTCGTCGGCAATGGCTTCGCGCTTGAGAATGCCGGGTCGATCGAAGTGTCCGGTATCGAGTTCGAGGGCCAGTGGTCGCCGATCGATAACCTGCTCTTCACAGGTGGTTTCACCTACCTGATCGACAGCAAGTACGGTGATTACGAGTTCGCGCCGTGCCCGGACACCTATGTCAACGGTACCGGCGTCTGGGATGCGGGTGATCCGAATTTTGCTCTGTGCGAACCGGGCAATGAGCGGACGAATGATGCCGGCGTCACCGCCTCGTTCAACGACCTCACCGGTCGCGACCGGGGGAATTCGGAACTGGTCGGTTCTCTGACCGCAACCCTGACCACCCCGCTGGACAATGGCTGGGAGATCGACTGGCGTGGCGAGATGACCTACGTCTCCGAATTCTTGCACACCACAACGCAGGACCCGCGTCCTTTCGCGACCCAGGATGCATTCACGCTGTACAATGCCTCGGTCACGATCGGATCGGACAGCGACAGCTGGGCAGTGCAGTTCTGGGGCCGTAACATCTTCGACGAGGACTACACCAAGGGCGGTTTCCCGTCTGTGGGCTATCTGGGCGCCAGCTACAACGCCTATCCGGGTGATCCGCAGACCTATGGTGTGACGCTCCGCATCCGCGGCTAGTGAACATCGTTCAAAAAACTGCTTTGACGGCGGGCGAAGGCTGGTTAGCCTTCGCCCGTTGTTCATTTGGGAACGGTGTTTTCGGGGGAACGTGCCGTGTTGCTTGTCGGTGTGCTGATCGGTTCGGTGCTGGGGATCGCGGCCATGGTTTGGGTCAATGCGCGGATGGGCCTGTTCGAGCCTGCGCGCCTGACCGGTCTCGAGGACGCCATAGCCCGGCTGGACACTGATTGCGTCGGCTTCGAGCCGGGGCAGGGCGGGCTGGTCGCGCCGGACGGCAGCCATGCGCTGGTGCCCGGCCGCGAGGGGGTCATGACCGGCCTCATCGTGGCCCGAGGCAGCGATTTCGTGATCCGCTATCTGACGCGAGGCAGTGTAAGATCGGTTGAGGCAGCTGGTGCTGACGAACTGATCCTGACGCTCAATGATTTCGCCTTTGCACCGGCCCGGCTAAAATTCGACAATTCGCGGGAGGCTGGCCATTGGGCGGAGCGTCTCGGCGCACTGAAGGGATGACGGCATGGATGCGCTGACCTTTCTTGAAAGCTTCAACCCGATCTGGGTGGCCATTCCGCTTTTCACCATTCTCGTGTTCGCGGAAATGTTCTATGCACGGGCCACTGGCCGGGCGCGTTTCGAAGCGCGCGACAGCGCCGCCAGCCTGGTCATGGGGCTGGGCAATACGATCTCCGGCGTGTTGTTCGCCGGGATCATCGGCGTTTGGGCGATGTTCGTTTATGACCACCGCGTCTTCAATATCGGCTTTGCCTGGTGGGCCTGGGTCATCGCTTTCGTGCTGGACGATTTCGTCTACTACTGGTCGCACCGTTTTGCTCACACCGTGCGCTGGTTCTGGGCCGACCACATCGTCCACCACTCCTCCCAGCATTACAATCTTACCACGGCGCTGCGTCAGCCCTGGCTGAGCCCTTTCACGCTGAAATTCCTGTGGCTTGGCTCTGCACTGATCTTCATCGGTTTCCATCCCGCCCTGATCGCCTTCGTCGGTGCGCTCAACCTCATCTACCAGTTCTGGATCCACACCGAGGCGATCAAGAAATGCCCGGCCTGGTTCGAGGCGGTGATGAACACGCCTTCGCACCACCGGGTCCACCACGCCACCAACCCGGTCTATCTCGACCGGAACTATGCCGGTGTCTTCATCATCTGGGACAAGATGTTCGGTACCTTCCAGCCCGAGTTGGACGCGGAAAAGTGCCGCTACGGGATCGTCAAGAATCTGGGCACCTACAATCCGCTGAAGATCAGCCTGCATGAATGGTGGGGCATTATCGACGATATGCGCCACGCCCGTTCGCCGCGCGATGCTGCCTTGTATCTCCTCGCCCCGCCGGGCTGGTCGCCGGACGGGTCGCGCGCGACATCGAAGCAATTGCTGGCGAAGTGGCAGGCCCGCCAAGCCAGCGAGCCGCCGGCTGAAGCCGCCGAGTAGACCTTTTTTTCTCAAGCCCCGCATCCCCGGGGCCTGTTGCGGGAGGAGGTGTCTCTCTCGCCCCCTCTTTCTCCTCCACCTCGCTCCGTTTTCCCCGGCCCCCGTGCCGGGGCCCGGCTGAGCCTCCGCCTGAAACGCCGCCAGACCCCGGAATGAATCCGGGGAAAGCGCTCGTTGTCTTTCTTCCCCACTTTGTGGGGAAGTGGGCCCTCCATAGCCTTGGCGAAGGAGGGGTCGAAGGGGCCGGCGCGTGAGCGCCGGGGCGGTAGAGCTTGGCATCAACACACCGCCGCTGACGCGGCGCCCCTCCCCCGCTTCGCGGGTCCCCCTCCCCATGGAATGGGGAGGAAAGCCACCCAGCACGAAATCCTCCACGAGCTTGCGCCCTGGAGCGATGAGAGGGGGTGCGGGATGCACGGCGGACATCGTGTCCGATTTGAAGGTGTGGTGGTGATGCCCGAGGCATCCCGCACGCGGAGATTTACCCGGATCCCTTGCGGGACCGTCTCGAAACCTGCAGGCACGGGCCGGTCG